>Ga0209589_1004187_pt1 | contig 25052 bp, 13 predicted proteins | sample CowpeawhiteBW_FD_187525 | JGI IMG/M metagenome (GOLD analysis project Ga0209589, IMG submission 187525) | Root nodule microbial communities of legume samples collected from California USA - Cow pea white BW (SPAdes) (version 2) | ecosystem: Host-associated > Plants > Roots > Nodule | place: USA...
ATACGTTGTCTCCATCTCCTGTATACAAAATAGTATTCAATCATTAAATTACAAAATTATTCATATGATGTAATGTTTAATGAGGTACAAACTTGACAAAGTTAACTGAACATCTTTGAGTTGCATACTGCAAAAAGTTATTCCATTGACACTGGCCACGCAATTGCTAAAGTGGTTTTCTCAGAGTAAAAACTGATTTGCCATTAACAACTACAAGGCTTTGCCACAGCATAAAAATTTGAAGTGGTTTTCCAGACAGTTGTGTGGAAAATGAAAAGAAAACTAGACCTTAGTTAATTAATTTTTTTATTCTGTGGAAAATGGAAACACAGAACATTATCTTTAGATAAAAATAGAGGGTTACATTTGAAACAATAATAGCGGAAACAGTGACATTCTACTTCTTAAAAGGCTAAATAAATAAATATCTGACATAGAGGAATAGAAGAATGAAGTCTGAAGTACACACCTGCAAGCAGGGAAGGATAGCAGGTCTTCTCATTTGTAAATAATGAATGCACATCAAAACATACCTGAAATTAAAATTAAATTGTTTTGATCCTGTCTACTTTGATTTTTCAACATTAGCACAGTACCTTGGCTAATTATAATGAAGACAAGGAAAACATTTTTCAATAAGAATAGGATCAGAGGTTAACTTACGCATAGCTAGACAGAGTTCCATGGTAAGTTTCATTGACTCTTCTTGACTTAGCCCAATGTTTGATAATGAAGGCTAGCTGCCGTAACCTTGGATCTATGTGCGCATAATCCCGAAGAAGCTTTGTATTCACAACAGCTAGAAGTTTGTTAATGCATATGTTACAAGAGATTCCTGTCACTGGATCCACGAGCTTTACTATGGGAACCCGTGCACATGTCAATGCCTACAAACAAACTCAAATTAAGAACTGAAGAAATTTTTGTTTTAATTTAATTACTACAAATGAATGTTTCCAAGGGCAGTAAACCAGCAGCAAATGCATTCTTTTGAAGAAAATTGAGTCAGTCAGTTACCAGTAATTTCTGTCATATTCTCCACCTAATCCACTTCCTTTTCCTTCTTTATTATTAACTACATTTATTTCTAAGTTTCAAAAAATTGGCCATCATGTTTTACTTATCATACAACTCTTTTAACCACAGCATTTTCTCCAAACTTATCCACCCATATAAAGGCCCCTTTATAAGTGATCCATAAATTTGAAAGTATCAAATAAAAGACAGCAAAAACACCACATTATGTCCTACATCCATGCAGAAACACAATATAAATTAGGAAAGTCTCCTTATTTGCAGTCACTCAGCCTTAAATATGGCCTCTTAGAAGTATGCCTTTTTTGCAACATCGTGGATAAGGAATTTAGTCCCACATTGACAGGTGGTATAGAAAAAAATAGAATATATAAGTATATAAATTACATCTAAGTCGCACCAGTTTTATCGGGTTAAGTTAAGCTTAAACCCATATCCTAAAATGGCATCAAAATTCCAACATTCTATTATATAATAAAGTCAGATTCTCTTTAATAATCCTCTACAGAAGAGAGTAATAGCAGAATTTTGAAGGATGTGTGTTTCCTGTAACTTTTCAATAAGAAATTTTAATCAAGTGACCTTCTTAGGTTTGCAAGGCTCAGGTAAGGACCAGACTAGAGTTAGTCTTCCTACAAATAGACTACAAGTAAAATGTAAATTTTGTTATAAAGCTTGTTGGGGTGGCATAGGAAGGATGAAACATCATCTTCTTGGAACAAAAAACTCTTATTCCTTGTCCTAGTGTTCCAGACAAAGTAAAAGGAAACACTTGGGAAGCTGCTGAAAATTAAAGAAAAAAATGAAAAGGAGAACAACCTTGATTGGGCATAAGTTACAAAAGAAGTAGCAAAAGGAAATAATGCTCTCCAACAAATGACAATCAATGCATCTTATATAAATAGAGATGTAATTCAGAAAGTTTGGAATGCAATTATGTTAGTGCATTGCCATTTAACCTTGTAAGGACTCCTCTTTTTATCCAAATGTTAAAGGCTGTTGGATAGTATGGTAAAAGTTTAAAGCCTCCTTATCATAAGAAAAGGGTCTCCTATTTGAAAAGAGTTGTTAACAGTGCCAAAACCAACAAAAATGGAAAATTCATAGTAGCAAACAAAGAAGAAGTTGGAGACATTGAAGAAGGGGGAAAAGATGAAGATGACTTCGGTGATGTAGATCTTGGTGAGGAACAGGATGAAATATGAATATGATTTTGGGGCTGTTTAGTATGTGTAGCAGTAGCAACAACCATAGTCAACTTACATCGTATTTCATCGGACAACCTTTTTACACTATCAATCTTATCTGGCCATGTTTCCCAAATCCTTGTTTGTATGTCATAAATTTCTAAAATAAAACTCATCTTATATATGGGGAGAAATAAAACCCTCCCTTGCCAACTTCAATCTTCACCAACAATCCAAATTTTCATTAAATTTGAACAGCAATGAAGTTGATTACAGACTTAGGAAGTTATACGCCACGAGTAGGAAGACAATTAACTAAAATCTACAACCAGTATAATATGCACATATATTCTCTAATTACCTTCGAAAAGATATCAAGTGTTGGGAAGTATTCGGTGCGCAGTAACTATTTTTTATTATCTAAGACAAAATTCAAGGACAAACCAGCTATAGCAAATTTCAATATTTTTCCATTCAAAACCAAAGTCATTAAATCTCCTTTGTGAAAACTTCTTAGCAAGCTTATATAAGTACCTTCGCTTCTCACAAGTTATTGCACATTTCTTTATATGTCTCACAAACCATCAAGATAAAAATGGAAATGCAAAAGAAAGACGAAAATTTTCTCACCTGCACATTCTGCAGATTACCTGATTGCAAAATATCCGCCAATTTCATTATAACCTTAGCTTTGTCCATGTCTGCTTCCTCGATAGCAAGGCAAACATCAATGACACTTTTAGAAGCACCAAACGAATTAGCACATGATCCATAGAGATGGAGCTTAGCTGCTGGCCATTCTTTCCTAACCAATCTCTCCAATAATGCCACTAATTGCTTTTGCTTCAGCTTTTCTTCTTCAGGAGGTATAAGAGACTCATATATTGCAAGGAAAGGAGCATTAAGAACATTGCCGCTTACATTGCTCCTTTCACCAGAAACCATTCTCACACCTTCCCTCTTGTCATACAAATTCTCAATCCTACCTCTTGATTCCACACGACCACGCCCCCCTCTTTGGACAAACTGTCTAAGGTGTCCTGCTTGTATAAGTTCTTCTATTTTGTCCTTCAACGATGTACACTCTTCCGTTTCATGTCCATATTTTCCATGATACCGACAATGCCGAGACATGTCTGCATTCCACGATGTGGCTTTTTTCCTTGGCAGTTGTATAAGATCCGCATTAAGAGCCTCTTCCAAGGCGCGCGATCTTGCTACGTTCAACTGCGTGTATTGATTGAAACGAGGTTGCCTTACCTCCTCAGGCCGAAGTGAAGATTTGTGATGACTATATCGGTCACAGGCTTTATTGTCAGTTGGGCTATTCTCAGCACCCATTTCTTCTCTAAGCTCCCTAAGCTCCTCGTACTGTATATATTCCGCCGCCCTCTGTCTCAGCTCGTCGAGGCTGGTCGTCGGCTTCATGGCTAAGTTGTCTGCAAAGGGACCAGGTCTTAACCCCATTATCATGTGAAGCCATGCTACTTCAGGACTAAGATCCTTGATCCTCAACGCCACCTTTTCGAACCGTTGAATGAAGGTCCTAAGCGCCTCTCCTTCCTCCTGCCGAATATTAACCAGAGCAAACGCGGTCAAATGATGTCGGCGACTGAGCACAAACCGGGTGCCAAACCGAGCTACCAATGTGGAAAAACAATCGATTGACATGGGAGGGAGCTCTTTAAACCAGCTAAGGGCTGCATCTTTTAGGGTAGTTGGAAAGACTCGACAGAAAATCGCATCCTCCGTAGTGTAAAGGCTTACATGAGTAACGTACACGAAAACATGGTCATCAGGATCCGTGGTACCGTCGTACCGATCAATAGGGAACCATTCCCAATTACTGGGCAGAAGCACCTTGGTGATATCATCAGTGAATGGATGCCTCCATCCACTGAGAGCAGTATGCGGACGCTTGGAACCGTTCTGACCTACTTCGTCAAGCTTCCTCTTCATCTTAGCGTTTTCTTCTTTCAACCGCATTTCTCTTTTTCAACTCAAGCTAGCTCCTCTTGTAATTCTCTAGGAGGTTCTCTTTCTAATGGTTGATGTTTTCGAGTTATCACATGAAAGTGACACGAAGGGGTGCCAATATCACATAAAACAGGTAAAAAAAAAAAAGGCAAGAACTTTATCATGCACTCACTCCCACACCACACTTCACAACCACCATTAATGGAAGACCAAAACCTCCCTCACAACACTTCACAACACTTCACAACCACCATCAATGGAATACTAAAACCAGTGTACAACTAGTGACCAACAATTGCAAAACCCTAATCTCCCCAAACATTCCTTTGTTCTTCAACCACTCTATTCCCAAAAAGTTCCATCTTTTAAACCACTCTTCGCTTCCCCTTTTTCAGTTTGCGGTCACCCACCCCCACCACTGCGCCACCGTGGCCGCCGTCCACTGTCACGAGGGCTACCCCCTCACCGTCGACATGCTTAGCCTCCTCCCGTCGCTCCGCCTCGTTGTCACCGCCAGTGCCGGTACCTATCACGTCGACCTGGACGAGTTCCGCCGCCGCGGAACTCAGGTTGCAGGCGCCGGAAATTTGTTTTCCGAGGACGTCGCCGATTTCGGGGTGGCTTTGTTGATCGACGTGGCCATGCAGATTTTCGCAGCAAATCGAAGTTTGAGAAAACGACACGATGATTCCCGAGCTATTACGCTTGCTTCCAACGTTCGTGATTTTGTATTCGCTGATATAGGAAGTTGGTCACCGGGAAGTTCAAATTTTATATCACTAAATTAATAATAAAATTTATGTTAACAAAATTGTACCAAAAAAGAAATTAAAAATGTTGATAATATAATTATAAATTTTTAATAATAAAAAATAATTTTTCTATTCATAAAAAGAATTAAAAAGTAAAACAATTGATGCTGTCAAGTTTATTTAAAACTTCGTTGATGTGAAAGTAATAATATCTTTATAAATAAAAAAGTAATATTATTTTGACATTTAACCAACTTTTACGTACACTATATATTTATTATTTTACCTTTTAATTAGGTTATAAAACGAATTGTGGCTTGTGGTTCAGCCTATCACAATACCACAGGTCAGTTGAAATTTTTAATCCATTATTCCATTTTCTTCATGTACGTTTTGTCTTTTGGTCCATTCAACTCCGACATGCTAATTCATTTTTTTTATTATTATATATTTCAAAAATATAAATATACAATATTATTATAATTAAAATCATTAACATTTAAAAATTAAAATTTAATTAATAATTATGATAAAATAATCTAATATATAACAAATGTTTTAATTTATTTAATTCAAAGTATTATTTAATTAATTCAAAATTTTTAAAAATATTTATATACTTTTAATATTTATTTATAAATTTATAAGTACATATAAACAAATTTTAAAAATTTAAAATTAAAAAACAAAAGTAACAAGAATAACCCTCTAACATTTTCTAGGTAAATTGTAAGTTCTGACATGTGTTTTAGTATCGAATCAATCTAACTCAATCCATTTTTTTATAAAAAGAAGTCAACCACTAACTCATTTTGGTACACCTACTTTTTATCTATTTTCTTTAAATATAAAAATTAATTATTTTTAAAGTTTAATATTTAATTTAGTCCTCTAATTTTATCCGAATTTTTAAAAAGACTCCAAGTTTTTTATTTGACCAATGTAGTCCTCCAATTTTTTAAAAGATTTTATATTTGGTCATTTATGTTAAACTGACGTCGCATTGGTACATATCATGTGTCAATTGGTGAAACTTTTAATTTTTTAAATTTTTAAAAAAATTTAAAAATGCTTACATGTTAGATCATGATTGTGTCACGTGGCAGTATGCCACTTGTCATGTTACTGTCACATGTCACATGATAATGCTCGTTTTCAATTTTGTCTTCATATTTATAATTTTGATTCAATTTAGTATTTTTTTTTTAAATAAAATGAAGTAATTTGGTCCCTCTCTAATTTGAGATCAAATTAGTAATTAAATTTAATTACAACTTATATTATGTACATGATAAAATACTTTTAAAAATTGTATATATCAATCACTCCACCTAAATATTCAAGTTATTATTTTATACATTTTTACATACAAAAGTACTTATTTAAACTTATATTTTATTAAAATATTAAAAATATAAATGTAAAATAATACCTATAATTTTTGAATGTTTAATGTGACAAATACTTTTAATGTCACATGTGTCACTTTATATTTATATTTTTAATATTTTTTAAATATTATAAGTTTAAATTGGAATTTTTTATGTAAAAATGTAAAAAAAAATAATTTAAATATTTTGGTGGATTTTTTTTCCTGTATAAAATATTAAAAAAAAGTAAAAAAAAAATATAAGTCGTAATTAAGTTTAATTATTGATTTAATCTCAAATTGAAGAGGTACCAAATTAATTCATTTTATAAAAAAAAAGGACTAAATTGAATCAAAATAATATGAGGACTAAATTGAAAACATGCTAGTTTTTATAATTGTCATATTATGAATTTGTTTGAATTGAATTGATTCTAATAAATATATGATTTGTTTGGAGTGATTTGTTCTAAATGATAAAAAATGAGTTTGATTCAATTGATATTTAAGAATGAAGTTATGTGTGAAATGTATTGGTTTTTGTTGTCGTTAGACAAGCCAATTTGTCAAGAATTTTATTAATAAGTAGATTTTAAGTTTAACTCAGTTCCATAAAACTAATTTGTAAATTGAGGTTTGCACACTACTTATATACAATGAAATTGTCTTATCTTTAGTTTATATCGGACTTGAGGACTTGAAAGCTCTAGAGATGTTTTTGTTAGGCGCATACTAGACTCGCTAGACATCAAAGAATTGTGTTAGGTGTCATCTAGCTGGCGTTCGATAAAAGTCTTTCAATGATACCTTTATTTGAGTTGGATTGAGTGATGATTGTGGGTATTAGATATAGGTTTAATGATTTTTATTATATGATTTAACTTAATTAAGTGATATATATATATATATATATATATATATATATATATATATGATATGATATGAGATTATTAAAGTATGAAAAGGTAAGTTTCGGCTTATTGAAAGTGGAATGACTTCAAACGGAAGAAACACATGAATTATTGTAATTTTTTTTTCCATAATATCGATAATAGTAATTTAATTTCAATCAAATCAAATCCACAGTCCCTACCTTTTCGTTTTGTCCTACTATGGAGAGATGGTAATAAATTTGTTAACATTCAATCATGTTACCTAGTTCTTAAAATTTGGGTTAAATTTAATTTTAGTCTTTAAATTGAAAAATATATGTTGATTTCTAAATACTAAATTTAAAGGATAAATTATTTCTTTAAATCGCCTTTTTTTTCATTTTCTGAATAATAAATTCAAAAGATCAAAACCGTTTTTTTTTTTTAATTTAAAACACTTTTTTTTTAATTTACAAAATCAAAGCTAGATTTATCTAAAACATTAGAAACTAAAACCTTAATTGAATAAACTGTTTAAACTTTAATAAGAACTCTTTTTATTTTACCTGTGGTTGGTAGGTAACCTAATTTAGTAAGATGGGCTGCTTAAATTAAAGGTAATTTTGATATAAAGAATGGTTAATTCTATCTTTGTTATAAAAAGAAAATAACTAATCGAATGAAAAAATAATTTAACCCATCTACAAAATATTTCCTTGTCTTATTAATATATTATATGATTTTAAAACTTGTGATATTAATATATTATTATTGTCTGTTTATTCAGCCAATAATTTTTGCTAAACATAAAAATCATTTATTTAGTATTGTTTTCACGGCTAAAAAAATCATCAAATAATGACTAATTTTATGACAAAAAATACCTTTAGAGAGCAATTTATAAATCAATTTTGTAATTAGAGACTAATATAAAGATCAATTATTTTGGTAGCTAAAACCTAAGTAGCTAATGGTAGTGACCAATTTAGAGACAAATTCATAATAGAAACTATTTAGTTACCAATTTAAAGATCGATTATAATTTTTTAAAAGTATTGTACTTACCAATAACTTTTAGTTTATAAATCGCTACTTAAATTGGTCATTATACTAACTAATTATTTTTTGTTACTAAAGTTTATCAGTAATCATCAAGGATCTCCTTGTCGTGTTTCTATATTGCAGATAAGGTAGTCAAATCGATATTTAAATTGTAAAATCGTAAGATTCTACGAGTAAATCTTACACACATAAGACAATTATCAACAAACAAAATCCTAAGATCGTGTAAATCATTGTTTTCTTTTTCGAAATTTCTGTTGCCCTACCTATTTATATTCTTTGATGAATAATTAAAATTAATTTTAAATCGTTATATGTGTTGTCAATCACACAACCACACTTTACCTAATTAAATTAAATATTAGTGTAATTAAAATTAATTTCTCAATAAAAAGTTATTATAATTAAAATCAAGCTCGAACACATCAAAATACTCTGCAATTAAAATTTAATACAATTATAATTTTTCAAGTTTATAGTCATAATTTTGTATAAACCCAAAACATAACTACTTTTAGTATTTATTAATTATAGCGATAGTATTTATTATTTCTCATATAAAGAAACATAATAACATTATTATTATTTTTTTCTTATATAAAGAAATTTATAATAATGTTATTTATGAATATTAATGCTACTTACGAAGACGGATAAAAAATTATTCTTTTGATTTATTCTTTTTCTGTTATTTCATTTTAAATCTTTTTGTATTTCTATATTTTATTATATTAATTATTTTCAAAAAACATGTTATTTAAATTATAAAATTAGATTAATTTCTACTTTTAATATACATGTTATTACGCCTCCAATTCTAGATTCCAAGTGCTCCTTCAATGTATGGACGAGATTTTCTGTTTTTCTCTACTTTTGGGTTGTGTTATGTAACAATTGGAGCTCCATGGATACTCACTTTCAAGTTTTCTTTGCAATGCAATAAACTATGGTTGTTTCGTCTCATTCCCTTAATCTCTATACCCTAATTTCCAGAGTTCTGCTCTACTTTCATTCTTCTTTGTTCTTGTTGGCTTTGATTCTCAGTTTCCATGCACTTCTGTCGATTGTTTTTAACTTCTTTACATTTTGCATTGAGTACATCTTAATTTACACCACTTACATTATGTACACCGTTTTCTCCCTTTCTACTTTTAATCATTGCAATTCCAATTCAATTCTTAATTTCATTTTAGTGTAATTGCAATTTTATAGTTTAGTAAGTTTTACAGTTTCAATTTTAGTCATAGTTGAAATTTCAATTTTTGGCTGTCAATGTGTTCTCTCAATCTTTTTTATTCAAAACGACATCATTATATACATTGATACTTCAAGAAATATCTATGAAATATCTATTATTTGTCATCACACAAAAAATATTATTAAAAATAATAAAAGTACTAAAGGAATACATAGATAATTGGTATTTGATTATAAAAAAAGTCCATCATATACTAGGAAGCATATCTAGGATACCAAGTTAAAGGTTCCCCTTTAGCCAATCCTAAACTAGCCAATTTATATGCATAACTTCAAACATCTCCACCATCTCCCTCTAATCGCCTATGGAACAATCATTTGGAAAGTAAAAGCTTAAAGTCAATACCTTAAAGTCAGTAATATAATTCACATTTAAATTACTGCAGTACAATGAACTAAGCTGAATTTAAAATGAAAGCAATGACATAGTAAAACAAAATGAACTGTATGGGACAAGAATTAATATTGATAGAATATGCATGTGTTGGAAGGTGGTTCAACGTAACACTGAATTCTTGCCTTTTAAATAAAAGATTAAGAAGGCCAAAAAGTTCTTTACATTGAGGATGGCATTTAAAACCCTAACTAATAAATACACTTATAAACATGAGACTAGGTTAAAAATATACGAGAGATGTGGTAAAAGAAGCTTTACAAGCTGAGTGTCCATTACCTCACCTATAAAATCTATATCCAAAACAAAACAAAACAGAAGATCAAATGGGAACATAAGGCTCAAAAAGTTTAATACACGGATTTGGATCATTCTGCATAATTTCAGCAGCACGTTCGAACTCTTCCCTCAGAACTTTGATGCTATATTTATCTACCACTCGCCCAAGATCATGAGATGTTTCAAAAGGATCCTCTATACATATCAAATGCCGATCATTGCCAATCCTTCTAGTCCAGTCCTTCTCTCGTTTGCTACACCAAAATACAGTATCACATTCAGATAAATAAGAATGAAAACAACGCAGATTTAAATCAACAAAGCATTACCCAGTTCCTATGACTTTGTTAACAACGGAATGGAACATAAAGGGTATGAGAAATATTCAGAGATAACGAGTTCTCATACCTGATTATGCTTCCTGTGCGCACAGATATAACAGAATTTGCATAATCATGACAATATGCCCAATAGTGGAAAAATCCCCGCACAAGCTGAGCAATTGTTTCCTTGTTGTGGCGACCAAAATCACCAAGTTTTTCAACTTCATCAAAGAAAGCACAACTAATATCATCGACAGTCACAGAATACGTTGTCTCCATCTCCTGTATACAAAATAGTATTCAATCATTAAATTACAAAATTATTCATATGATGTAATGTTTAATGAGGTACAAACTTGACAAAGTTAACTGAACATCTTTGATTTGAATACTGCAAAAAGTTATTCCATTGACACTAGCCACGCAATTGCTAAAGTGGTTTTCTCAGAGTAAAAAGTGATTTGCCATTAACAACTACAAGGCTTTGCCACAGCATAAAAATTTGAAGTGGTTTTCCAGCCAATTGTATGGAAAATGAAAATGAAAAGAAACCTAGAACTCTTAGTTAATTAATTTTTTTATTCTGTGGAATATGGAAACACAGACCATTATGTTTAGATGAAAATAAAGGGTTCTTCTGAAACATTAATAGCGAAAACAGTGACATTCTACACCTCTTAAAAGGCAAAATACAGAAATATCTGACAGAGGAATAGAAGAATGAAGTCTGAAGTACACACCTGCAAGCATGGAAGGATGGCAGGTCTTCTCATTTGCAAATAATGAATGCACATCAAAACATACCTGAAATTAAAATTAAATTGTTTTTAGGCAATACTATCTAGTCATCATATTTAAATGAACTTCAATTGTTTTGATCCTGTCTACTTTGATTTTGTTTTGCTATATTAGCACAGTACCTTGCCTAATTATAATAAAGACAACAAAAAAAACTTTTTGAATTACAGTAGCATCAGAGGTTAACTTACGCATAGCTAGACAGAGTTCCATGGTAAGTTTCATTGACTCTTCTTGACTTAGCCCAATGTTTGATAATGAAGGCTAGCTGCCGTAACCTTGGATCTATGAGCGCATAATCCCGAAGAAGCTTTGTATTCACAACAGCAAGAAGATTGTTAATGCATATGTCACAAGAGATTCCTGTTACTGGATCCATGAGCTTTACTATGGGAACCCGTGCACGTGTCAATGCCTACAAACAAATTCAAATTAAGAAATGAACAAATTTTTGTTTTAATTTAATTACTTCAATTTCCAAGGGCAGTAAACCAGCAGCAAATGCATTCTTTTGAAGAAAAATTGAGTCAGTCAGTTACCAGTAATTTCTGTCATATTCCCCACCTAATCCACTTCCTTTTCCTTCTTTATTTTTACCTACATTTTTTCTTAAGTTTCAAAAAGATTGGCCATCATGTTATACTTATCATACAACTCTTTTAACCATAGCATTTTCTCCAAACATATCCAATAAAAATCAAACAGAAAAAACAGATTAGAGATGCTGTGGAAGAAAAAAAGGGGGATGAAAAGACTCAGACACAGGAAGCAAAGAATAACAGACAGAATATGTTAAAGTCTAGGCACTAGCATTGACCAGTGAAGACAATAGCATCTATGCTTATCCAGCCATATAAGGGCCCCTTTATATGGAATCCATAAATTTGAAAGTATCAAACCAAGACAGCAAAAACACCACATAATGTCCTACATCCATGCAAAAACACAATATAAAGTAGGAAAGTCGCCTTATTTGCAGTCACTCAGTCTTATATATGGCCTCTTAGAAGCATGCCTTTGTTGCAACATCGTGGATAAGGAATTTAATCCCACATTGACCAGTGGTATAGAAAAAAAATAGAATATATAAGTGTATAAATTACATTTAAATCGCACTTTATAAACCAATTTTATAGGGTTAATTTAAGCTTAAACCCATATCCTAAAATGGCATCAAAATTCCTACATTCTATTATATAATAAATAGCAATCAAGTGCTCAGGTAATGGCTACACTAGAGTTAGAGGGGTTCCTTTATTTGATAAAGAGGCGAGCCCAATATTACTAGGAATATTTTGAAAGTCTTCCTACAAATAAACTACAAGTAAAATGTAAATTTTATTCTAATGCTTGTTGGGGTTGATGGGAAGGATGAAACATCATCTTCCTGGAAAAAAACAAAGATGTTATTCCTTGTCCTAGTGTCCCAGATGAAGTAATGGAAACACTTGTGAAGCTGCTGAAAAGTACACAAAAAAATGAAAAGGAGAACAACCTTGATTGGGCAGAAGTTACAAAAGAAGTAGCAAAAGGAAAGAATCCTCTCCAACAAATGACAATTAATGCATCTTATGTAAATAGAGATGTAATTCACAGGAAGTTTGCAATGCAATTATGTTAATGCATTGCCATTTAACCTTGTAAGAAGTCCTCCTTTTATCCAAATGTTAAAGGTTGTTGGATAGTATGGTAAAGGTTTAAAGCCTCCTTATCATGAGGAAAGGGTCTCCTATTTGAAAAGATTTGTTAATAGTTAATAATGCCAAAACCAATAAAAATGAAAAATTCCTAGTAGGAGACAAGGAAGAAATTGAAGACACTGAAGAAGGGGAAAAAGATGAAGATGACTTGAGTGATGTAGATCTTGGAGAAGAAGATGATGAAATATGAATTTGATTTTGAGGCTGTTTAGTATGTGCAGCAGTAGCAACAACCATAGTCAATTCACACCGTAGTACTTCATCTGACAACCTTTTTACACAGACAATCTTATCTGGCCATGTCTCCCAAATCCTAGTTTGTATGTCATAAATTTCTAAAATAAGTCTCATCTTATATCTGGGGATAAATAAAAACCCTCCCCTTCGAACTTCAATCTTAACCAACAATCCAAATTTTCATTAACTTTGGACAGCAATGAAGTTTGATTACAAACTTGGGAAGTTATACGCCACAAGTAGGAAGACAATTAACCAAAATCTAAAACCGGTATAATTATGCACATATATTCTCTCATTACCTTCCCAAAGATATTAAGTGGCACATGCCTTTTTAGTCCATTGGGAAGTATTCGGTGAACAGCTATTTTTTATTATCTAAGAAAAAAATTCAAGGACAAACCAGCTACAGCATATTTCAATTTTTTTCCATTCAAAACCAAATTCATTAAACCTCCTTTGTGGAAATTTCTTAGCAAGCTTATATAAGTACCTTTGCTTCTTAAAGTTATTGCACATTTCTTTAAATGTGAATACAAACCATCAAGATAAAAATGGAAATGCAAAAAAAAAAAAAGACGAAAGTTTTCTCACCTGCACATTCTGCAGATTATCTGATTGCAAAATATCCGCCAATTTCATTATAATCTTAGCTTTGTCCATGTCTGCTTCGTCGATAGCAAGGCAAACATCGATGTCACTTTTAGAGACACCAAACGAATTAGCACATGATCCATAGAGATAAAGCTTAGCTGCTGGCCATTCTTTGCTAACTAATTTCTCCAACAATGCTACTAATTGCCTTTGCTTCTGCTTTTCTTCTTCAGGAGGTATTAGAGACTCATATATTGCAAGGAAAGGAACATTAAGAACATCAATGTCCCTTCGACAAACTAACTGCCTTTTGTACATTCTTGCCCGCTGGCTTAGGATCTGCTGCCCTCTTGAATCCGATGATCTGGCATCCTGATAACAAATGATACAAGTGTAAATAACATTCATACTTTACCAAAAAAAGACACATGACCCTCATAATTTGATCACCAGTAGATAACTGTAAAACTCAACAACCTATCTAGGCATTAAAATAAAGGTCCTTCAAACAAATTCAAAATTAAAAATATCACTGTATTATAAACAATTAATGGCTACTCAAAATACTTGATGGAATTTAGTTTAAAATTTAGCTTAGTAATGATTTACAACACATAACAAGTTAGCTACCAGCAATATTATCAACAAATATAACCACGGACCTTCTCTCGAGTGGCGCGTCGTTGCCTTGAGTTGGTCCTGTCATCAGAGTCATCCTCTATCAACAATGAATCAGCCAACTGCTCCCCAAGGACATCAACATGAGCCCCACTTCCACCAGTCTCATTCACAACACTGGAATGCAAGTTACTCCCAGCAGGTGGCCCAGGGCGATCAAGCTGATCAACAAGCCCCATTCCACGAACTACATTGCCTCTAACATTGCTCCTTTCACCAGAAACCATTCTCACACCTTCCCTCTTACCATACAAATTCTCAATCCTACCACCACCACCACCACCCATTTCCCCACCCCCCACCCTACCATCTTTCCTACCCTCCAAACCCTTCCCTCTATTCCTGTTCCCAAACCCTGGTGGAACCCTACTAGCCTCATGAGACAACGACCCACTAGCCGTATAACCCTCAAGTCCTCTTCTTTCCCTGTCCACAACATCATGATTACCCTGAAGAACCACATTCCCACTGGAATTAGAACTGGGGTGATCGACATGCAAGTTCCTGTCGAACCCGTTGTACCCTCTGTTGAAGTTCAAATTGAGCAACGAGTCCACATTGGGAGAAACTTCAGATGCAGAGTACGCAACCGTGGGCAAAGACCCGAACTGCAGTTTCAGTTCTTGCTGCTGGACGAAACCATCGACCTTGCTGTTCTTTTCTTCGATGGGAAACCCTAGTTTTCGCAGATCGTGGGTGAGGCCAGCGTTAACGTTGACACCGTTAGTGACGGAGTTCGGGTTGACGGGGAAGTGGGTCCGAGGAGGGGGAAACGGGTTATGGGGCAACCCGAAAAAGTTCGGAGGGTAAAGCGGAGAAGAGAGAGTGTGGGACCAAGGAGGAAGATGATGAGGGAGAGGAAGGGGGTGTTGGTGATCGGCGCCGGCGATTTGCCACTGCGGCGAGCCAACGGGGATCGTTGGACCGACGACGGCGACGGCGGGATCTATCGCCGGAGACTGTTGCCGCGGGTGTGAGTGGTGTTGGTGGGGGCGTTGGATGAGTGAGAGGAGGAACTCACCGCCGTTAGAGGGCGTCGGCGGCAGTGGCAAGTCACCTCCACCGCCGTTCATGGAGGCGGGTGGCGGCGGAGAGAGGGTGACGTGGCAGTTGTGAGATTGCGAGGGAAGAGAGAGCGTTGAGAGAGAAACTTAGAGGAGAAGTGTAGGAATGGGAGTGTGTGACTTTTAACTTTATATATAAAGCAAAAATGTTTTGATTAATGTGATTTTCGTTTGTTATTATTTTCAAAATTATTGCTAATCTTTTATCTTATCTTCTTGGTATTCGATAATAAAGGAGATAAATTATACTCTAAGAAGTTTTTTTAAATACAGTAAATAATTAATCAATATCTAACATGCTACTTTTTTTTTATGTATACAGTATCAACATGTAACGAATATTATTAAAAATATCATGCATGACCAATCTAAATTCTTGATATTAGTTAAAAATCATTGTTCATATGATTTTTAAGAAAAAAAAAACGGTATGCGTGGTTTTTCTAAACAAATATAATAAGAAAGATAAGGTATTATCTAACAACATTGTAAACTTTACATTAGTTGTAATCATTATTAGTTACAGATTAAAAGTTACTCTCACAATATATAATTATTAAACCCGTAAAATTATCATGTCATCAATCAACAAGAAAGTTTTACTTTTAATCTTTAAATAATAAAAATAATTTATCTTTTTCCAATTTAATAAAATGTATATTCCAAGAAAGAAGGTTAAAAATATGTCTATAAAATTAACAAAAATAGAGCAGTATTATTCTGTAAATAAGTAAAATGTTTTGGTGTGACATGACTTAAGGAATGTTAATATTTTTTTTTCATTTCTCTATTTATTTTGCTCTATTACTGGGAAAACCATATGAAAGTTACTTATTTAAATCAATTATTAAAAATAAAAAATATTATATTATATTATAAGGTTTGTGTGAATGAGAGAGGATGAACTTAGTGAAGAAGTTTGGTGATGTAAGTGGGTAAGACTTACTTTATTATAAAGTTGTCATGTGGAAAGTTTGGATCGGAAGACTGTGGAGTAATTTTACTTTTTATATATTTTTCTTTTCTCTAATTCTCATCTTGTTTCTTTGGTATTTGATATAGAATTGTCTAACAGTCCTAATTAATAAACATCTAACAAATTTCGCTAAATATTTTTAATTAATTAAAGAATCATATATTTTTATATTTTTTTATTATAGTTGGTGAATTAAGAATATAGCATTAAATAATATTTTTTTTAAATATATGTTCAAATTAATTTTTTTAATAAATAAAAGTGTTTTGAAAAAAACTAATTAAAGCTTGTTCCTATCTAAAATAAGATATTGAAATTGTTGATATCGATAGTTATCGTATTTTCTACTTTAGCAATGACATTATTGACTTTTTTTTTACCTTTTTATTTTTTCTCTTTTTAACTTAGGTTAAAAAGTATATTTTACAAATCATATTATATCTTAGATTCATGATCTAACTCTAACTTTGTTTATTTTTCATTTGTAAAGACATTCAACATGGATAAAAATGTTTTACATAATTATTATCACTAGGAGAATGGAAAGAAATAGTAAATTAATTAATTTAAAGTTGAAGTTTGCTTGAATTATTACCTCTCTAATTTGGAGGCATACAAGTATAACAACTTGAATTGAATTTCTTGAGTTGAATTCTCTTGACTACTACTAGTGCTTTCAACTCATCCATATTTATTGAAAGTTGATGTACAAACTTTCAAAAAATAAAATTGTAATCCAATCATCATTGTATTATTGCAATGTTTGGGTAGAGGTTGCAAATCTCGAGGGATGAATCTATAAATTTCTTTACAAAGTTGCAAATAGATTCATTATCCTCTTTCTTGATGTTACTTGTGTGGTTGAATGAGGTCGGTTGGTTGCAAACTACGCTTTGAATTTATGAGATGTCTACAATGGAATTTTTTAGTAAGGTCAAATATTAGTATTACTCCATTGAGTTTCATAAAGAACATTCGACAAATAATTGTATTGATTTTAAAGTAGATTTTCACATGAGATAAACATATCAATATATTCTCATCATGATTAGTGTAACCATGTATCACTATGAAAGAACATTAGTTTGATGACTTGCTAGCTATTAGAAGATGTATAGAATGTGCAAGTGTCGATCAACATTTGAGCTTTGTATCTAGTGATAGAAATAATTGTGTTTTGCTTTGTATATTCATTGTTTTGATGGGGATGATCATTTGTTACCAATGTGGACATGAAGTCAAGTGTTAATATGTTTTGATTGAGATTGAGTTCATCCTAAGAATATGAAATATCACCATTGAGGTGACAATTGAGTTATGATTGGTGTGTTTTTCTATTCAACTTTTTACCAATGTTTGAATCTCGTCTAGTAGGATTCTCGCCTTAACTTGATGTTGTTCTCAAAGTATTAAGTCACTTAGTGCCTTTTTTTGTATTGTCTCAAGGCATTCATTATTTTGGAGTTGTAATGCTAAGTTACAAAATTGTAAGGCCTTGTGTTGTTACCATTTACTCATGTGTTCGTGTTGTTTTCCTTGCATTTGTTTGATGTGAGGTTTGAGATTGTTATCAATTTATGACTATTACATGTTGTTGGTTGATGAATTTGAAATGGTTTTGCCTATAATTAAAACCATAAACCTATATGGCATAGGTAAAAATTTACCCAAGATAACATAGTGGACATCAAATATTTTCAGTGGACATTTTTTTATCGACAAAAAAGATATTAATAGTAGAACACTTGGAATAGTCTAACTCTTTTACAAAAAAATATTTCCAATGTTACTTTTCCTTACCAATCCAAAAGATATTCCTTAAAATCTAAAATTACAAACTAGAATATATTTTTCACTACTATGTGGTAACACTTAGTAGTGGGGAGCCCCATGTGATGCATGTATCAATTTAATCTTATTTATACTTATCAATCTTTGTCATTAAGTGTCCACCATCTAGGTATATATTTTACTAACATAGTAAATCAACTTGTTTAAGTATTGCATCTTTGCCTCTAATAAGAGGTCTTCATTGCCATTTAATTGTTATCATTGTCATTTCTTCATTATTTTGTTTAGCATTATGTGATAGCACCATCATCTTCATTACACTAGTTCAATCTCATTGTAAATTTTTGTTGATCGTACTATGTTATCATCCTTCACTTTAGTTAGGTATAAGTTCAAATCTGCAAAAGAACATTTTGTATGTATCCTGGCTAACAACATGAAAAAGCTATGAGAATCAGTCCATCCTTACAATAAAAACCTTTTCCTTTGCTCCCAGTCTGGAAATTACTTATTACCCTTATCTAATTACTACCCAATAACCCAATCATTTGTCCATTTATCATAAAAAATTTAAGCATGTTATAGGGTTTAAACACCAATCTAAATATGTTATAGGCTAGAGTAAATACCTTTGAAGCATATGTTAACCCATTCCTAAAAATGGTTTTATTTCTTTGACCCCATAGAAGCCACAAAATAGCCATCCATATGCTACCCCAAATTATGTTATATTTGTTGCTCAATTTTAAAAGTTCAAACTGACAAAAGTGGTATTGTGGGTCATTGTGACTCACACTAGTATTTCCTACCCATATATGGCATTGCTTCCACACACACTTTGCTATTTTACACGTAAAGAACAAGTGACTATTGCTTTCCTCTGCATTACCGTACATTACACATAGTGTAGAACTTGTAATTATGCCCTTCCTCCTCAGATTAAGCTTAGTCCCCACTCTATTGAGTATAACTTTCCATGCAAAGTGTTGTGTTGTGGGGAGAGCTCTAGTCTTCCAAAATATTTTAAATATTTCGTTTTGCTCCCCTTGGTTTGTGCCAAGTAACTTTTTATAGGCAGATTTGACTATATAGTTGTCACCCTCTTCGTCTTTCAACTGTAATGTATCATCCCTATCCTTGGATAATGGTATATGTGTGAGTTCTTCCATAGATTTTGATACTAGAGGAACTTACCATTCAAACAAATGTCTTCTCCATTTAAAATCCCATACTCAACCATGGTTCATCCATACTTTAAACTCTTTTATTACTCTAGTCTTGTTTAAAGAATTGGCGTATAATCTTGGATAAGCTATACGCTTAAAGGTTGTTCTGGAATCTAGCTATCTTCCCAAAATTTAATCTCATTCCCCTTTCCCACTTTTCACTCAACATTATTTACAAACCAATTCTCTCATTCTCGTTCATTTACAACTTTCTTAATATCCCTCCACCACACAGATTTCTGGCTCTTCTGGCATTTATTGTTGGAGGAGTTTTTCCATTTTCCATACTTTGATTCCATAATTTCTTTTCATAGTCTTTCCTCTCCCATTGCTAACCTCCAATTCCATTTCCCTAGTAATGCAACGTTGAACATCTTTATATCTATAGTACCTAATCCACCCTCTTCTTTTGGCTTACAATTGTTATCCCATTTTACCCATGCTAACTTTTTACCTTTACTACCCAACCTTAAAGAAATTGTCTCTGGATTTTCTTAATGTTCCTTTCCACTTGTGTGAGAATTTTAAAGAAAGATATGTAAAATAAAGTTAATGTTATTAACATCGATTTTAATAGGCATGTTCTTCCTGCAAACGAAAGATATTTTTCTTTCCATCTAACCCATTGTTTCTTAACATTCTCAACCATTCTTTTTCATATGCTATAACTTATAGGATTACCTCATATCCTCATTCCAAAGTATGTAAAGGGTAAATTCATAATCTTACAATTCAATATTTCTACATATCTCAAAACCATATTTACTTCTATTCTCACACCACCTAATTTTGTTTTCGAAAAGTCCACCTTTAATCCTAAACCAAGCTCAAAACATTTCAAAAAGCTCTTAATAATCATAATATTTTGTGTGTTTGCTTGACTTAGAAATAAAGTGTCATCTACAAATTGCAGCATATTCACTAGAATATCTCTCTCTCCTACCTTAACCCCTTGTAGCAATTGTTTTCTTGTTGTCATCCTAACCATTCCAACAAACCCTTCTGCCACTATTAGGAGCAAAAAAGGAGCTAAAGGGTCTCTTTGCCCAACACCTTTTGATGGGTTGAATTATTTTGTTGGGCTACCATTTACAAGCTCTAAGATCATGGAAGACTCCAAACATTCTTTTTATCCAATTAATCCAAATGTTACTAAACCTCATCCTTTGCATCATATAATATAGGAACTAGGCGTGAGCAAAAAAAGCGAGACCGACCGAAACCGATTCATCCGAATCAAAAAATAAAATGCGGGTCGGTTTTATACGAATTCGGATTTGAATGGATAAAAATTTTCGGGTAAAACGGATATATACGGTCGGATATGGAGCAGAAAAATAAAATCCCCAAATACCCGACCCGACCTGTTAAAGTTTTATCAGTATAATTTTTTATCATCTAAACCCTAGCCGCAGCCCCTTTCCTCTCCTCCTTCTCCTGCAATCTCTTACCCTTTCTTCTGCAACTTTCCTTTTTTTTTTTGAATTCACGACCTTTCTTTTGCAACTTCCCTTTTTTCTTTGAATTCACTCACACTTCGTGCTCATTGGAAGATACTGAACTTTCCTTTCATATAAAGCTACTGTCTTTTTCCGGCGAGGTGAACTGGCTTGCGTTCGCGATGCAGATCTGCGTAGTCACACTTTTTCTAGCGAGGTGGACTGGCTTGCGTTCGCGATGCAGATCTGTGTACTCACAGTGGTTGTGTCGAGATTTCTCCTTTGTTGTTCATCTTCCATTTGTAGTTCTCACCGTGTTGCTTTTGAAGTCCGTTGTGACGTCATTCATAACTTGTTGCTTGTCTTTGACTGGGAGAGAGGAAGAGGAAGAGGTCGCGGCAACAACAACTAAGTTCATAAGCGGCAGCAGCAGCAACTAAGTTCATAAGTGGCGGCAGCAGCAACTAAGTTCATAAGTGGCGGCGACAGCAGCTAGTTTATAGGCCGTGAGGGCGTTTAAAGAAGGGGGAAGGACCAAAGCGTTGACGGTGGTGGTGATGTTTATGGAATGCCGTTGACGAGCTTCTGGTGTGTGTTGCGTTGATGTGACGAAGATACTTTCTTCTCTTTGATTAGTAATTCGGGTAACCCGTAGATCCATCCGTAATAAACCGATCCGAATTTATCCGAAACCGTCTAATTCGAATTGTTAAATGGTCAGGTTTGGATTTGAAAAAATAAATTTGGGTTGTGTCGGATTGGGCATATTGAACCTGAATTCGGTCCAACCCGACCGTTGCTCAGCCCTAATAGGAACTGCCATCTAATAGAATCATAAGCTTTCTTGTAGTCTACCTTAAGGATAACACATTTTTTTCCTTTTCATTTCATCTATGATCTCATTTGTAACTACGAGCAAACATTTATCTTCCAAAAAAGATGATTAGAAGTAATCAATGACTTCGTCTAGAACTTTTTTAACGTTATGGATAGAATTTTAAATGGATATAAAACATTTTTTTATCAAGTTGTTTAATGTGAAATTTATGAGATATTATATATATATATATATATATATATATATATATATATATATATTTTTTTTAAGTAAATTCAACAATAGTTAATATTGTTTCAATTAATAAATATCTCATTTCAGATTTCATACATAGACTACATAATTATAGACAAAATTTCTTTTACTATTTTAATTTATATTTTTGTAAGACCCAATATTTCTGCTCTTATGTTTAAGAGTTGTCTCAGATCTAATTGGGCCTAAGGGCTGGCCCATGAGGAGCCAAAGACATTAAACCAGCCTAACACTCTCACTCCCATCTCACTTTCAGAAAATATTTGTCCTCAAACCCCTTCGTTCTCAACGGAAGCTCTACTAGGGTTTGATCCTTAGCCTTCGTCAAGGATGCTCAAGCTCTTTCGACCCCACCTTCTAAGTTTGTTCCTTGAGCTATGGTGCTCCGCTGTTGGTGTCGAGGCCTTGCACTAGCTCATTCCAGGTAAGGGAAGCTAGAACCTAATCTTGTATTCGTCCTTTTCACTGTTTGGCTGTTGTACTACAATTCTGTGGTTGATATGACGTCCTGGATGCGTGACATGCTTTAGTGTGTTATTCTTGGCTTGGTATGAATGGCTGTCGCAGGAAAACAGTGGCGAGACCTGATAATCTCGCCCAGACGAGATGAGTAGAGGCTCGCCCAGACTTTTTATGCGAGGGGTCGCTTAGGCGACCAACTCAGTTTTAAGCGAGTGAGTGTCTCGCTCAGGCGAGGGGAGTCTCGCCTAAGCAAGAATGCGCAGAGGCTGTTGTGGTGTGTGTGTCGAGCTCTCGCCTAGGCGGAGGGAGCTCGTCTGAGCGAGAGTCCTTCTCGCTTGAGCGAGATCCTCCAACCTGAGCGACGAGCTGGGTGAGAATGCGTACTGAATTGGGTTACCTCTGTGCTTGAATGTTTAGCTGGTACTTGTATGAGTTATTGTATGATGGCTTAATGGGAATATTTATGCATGATTGGGAGAGGGTTTTATGTGTAAATCATGAGTTTGACATAATCTTTATATGAATTATACTCGAGAGGTTGAATATATGTATATATGTGGTCATGAGTTTGACATGAGCAACAATGGACATGATGGTTGGTAATCCAGTGGCATGGCTTTGGTATGAGGAGAAACTCTTTACTCATGGTTGGGAATGACGAATTGGTATTGATTCAACGTATGATAAATAAGGATTGGTTACGAATGAGGGGATGAGGTTCCTATGTATAATATATGTATCTGTTACTTGGCTATTTGTGTATGTTTGTCGTGTGGTCAGTACGTAATTCCTTGAAGTCTCTAGGTGGGACTTCAGGGTCGTGCTTCAGTGGTCAGGACGTAATTCCATGGCCCCTGTTAGTGGGTGTCCATGGTGGTGTCACATCTATATAACTTGGTAAGGATTCAAGGTAAGGATCGCATCTTGACACTCTAAGGAGTCAGTTAGTCTCACTTAGAGCGGACTGGCTCTTGTGGTAAGAGTAGCATAAGGCCTGAAACTCATTAAGGGCTAACCTTGTGTGTGAGGGAAATTGATTCATTGTAATACTTGTAACACATAGCTCGGGGGTGAGCAGAGGTATCCACCACAAGTGCAAGCATCTGCTGAATCCGACCCGGTTATATGTATCCAGATGAGTCGAGTCTTAGTGTATTGTTTTGGAATGTCATAACATGCTTGGGTAATGTATGTATAATTGACTGTGAAAGCATATCAGATTGCATGATAAAACCACTTTTGGCTCTAGCTTACCCTTTTTGTTTTTGTTGTGTGTCCTGCTGTGTGGTACTCTCTTTTGCGATGATCATCAACTTGTTGATGTGAGCAGATGCGAGGAACACCCGTGGTCAACAGGGAGGTGATAGTTCTGCTGCTTAGCCTTTGGGTTGACTTCTACCTTTGGGCTCTTCATTTAGGGCTAAGGCCCATGTATTGTTTTCTCCGAAAATTTGTTTAAGTCTTTTTCACTCTATTACTTTACTTTGTACCTGGCATCGTGGTGTATCTCTTTTATTCGTCCTGTAAGCAATTGGAATATCTGTAGGAGTGACGTTATACTCTTTTATCCTCGCTTCTTATATTATATTGTGTGACATATCCTTTATTTAGCTTTATTAACTAAATGAGGTGTTACAATTTTCCTCTATTGTAGAATTATTATGAATAACGAGTAATAACAATAATCTATAATAATATATCTATAACAATATATAAATATGATACCTTCTTTTTGTTCATATTTCTTTATTCCAATTTTACCCTTAATATTATTTTAAAAATTAATTATTTTATAAATATAATTTACCTTTAACTGTCCTTCTAAAACTTTTTTTGTCTTTAATTTTAAAAACTTCTCAGATTTTACTCTTTTAATTTTATATTGAACAATTATTTAAAAAATTAGTTACATTTTTTTATTGATCTTAACTCAATTTTTTATATAAATTAAAAAATGCGAACACACAGACATGATAACCTCACGTTTGTGTTTTTGCTAATAATAATAATAATAATAATAATAATAATAATAATAATATATAAAGAGATACCCTTTTTGTGTCTATATTTCGTTATTCCAGTTTTACCCATAATATTATTTTAAAAATTAATTATTTTATAAATATAGTTTACCTTTACGTAGGGGTGGCAAACGGGCCAGCCCGACCCGTTTTGGCCCGGCCCGTATGTGGCCCGTCAAAAAACGGGCCGGGACGGGCTGACCCGTCAAACAGAAACGGGCCAATATTCACAACTCGTCCCGTATAGGACGGGCTAACGGGCCGGGCCGGGCTGGCCCGTCTAGTTTTTTTTTAATTTTTTTAATTAGTTTTCAAATTTTTTAATTTGTTTTATTTTTTTAATTTGTTTATATATACATATAAATTATTATTAAAGTCATATTTAATCAAATAAAATATTATTTTAACTTTTAATTGATTAGTTAATGTTTTTAATTAGATAAGTTAAAATAATTATTAAATTTAC
>Ga0209589_1004188_pt1 | contig 25045 bp, 31 predicted proteins | sample CowpeawhiteBW_FD_187525 | JGI IMG/M metagenome (GOLD analysis project Ga0209589, IMG submission 187525) | Root nodule microbial communities of legume samples collected from California USA - Cow pea white BW (SPAdes) (version 2) | ecosystem: Host-associated > Plants > Roots > Nodule | place: USA...
GATGTGAAAAGTGCATTCTTGAATGGTTTCCTAAATGAAGAAGTGTATGTATCACAACCTCCTGGATTTGAGGATCATCTCTATCCTAACCATGTTTTCAAATTGAAAAAGGCCTTATATGGTTTGCAACAAGCACCAAGACAATGGTATGAAAGGCTAAGAAATTTTCTCTTATCAAAAGGTTATGCTAGAGGTGTAGTGGATAAAACACTCTTCATTAGAAAACATGATAATGATGTTATACTTGTTTAAGTTTATATTGATGATATCATCTTTGGTTCAAATAACAACACATTGTGTGAAGAGTTTGTTGTAACTATGCGGGGAGAATTTGAGATGTCCATGATGGGTGAGCTTACCTACTTTCTAGGGTTGCAAGTCAAGTAAGTCAAGCATGGAACATTTTTAAATCAATCAAAATACTGTTTTGACTTGTTGAAAAAGTTCAAAAGGGAGGATTGCAAGGAAGCTACCTCTCCAATTGCAACAATTTGTCTTGTGGATGCAGATGAGGTTGGCCAACCAGTAGATTCAACCAAATATAGAGGATTGATTGGGTCTTTGCTCTATCTTACAGCAAGCAGGCCAGATATTCAGTTTGGAGTATGCTTATGTGTAAGGTTTCAAGCAAATCCAAAGGAATCACACTTTAAGGCTGCAAAAAGGATTCTAAAGAACCTCAAAGGAACAACCAATGTTGGTTTATGGTATCCATGTGATTCTAACATAAATCTTAGTGGCTTTTTAGATTCAGACTATACAAGGTGCAAATTGGATAGGAAAAGCACAAATGGTACTTGCCATTTGCTTGGATCAAGTCTAATCTCATGGAATAACAGAAGCAAGCATGTGTGGCACTCTCCACAATTGAAGCTGAATATATTGATGCTGGACATGGTTGTGCACAAATCATATGGTTGAAACATCAACTTTTGGACTATGGTGTAAGGCTAAGCAAGGTACCTTTGTATTGTGATAACACTAGTGCCATCAACTTAACCAAGAATCCAATACAACATCCTAAAACCAAGCATATAGAGATTAGGCATCATTTCATTCGTGATCATGTTCAAAAGGAAGATTGTGAAATCAAATTTGTTAAAACTAAAAATCAATTGGCATATTTGTTTACAAAACCATTGGCTAAAGATAGGTTTAACAAGCTAAGAACTGAACTAGGCATATTAGACATCAAGAATGTGGTCTGATGTGTTTGTAGCATGTTAATCTTATGTACTCATGCATTGGTTTCATAAAAATCTGTTGTTGTATGCAAAATTTGAAAATTGTTATATTCAACCTATTGATTTTTCATTTCAACATGTTGATTGCACTTAAATCTGCCTCTGTTTGCAAAAACAAGATATGTCAACCTATTGATTCTATATTTTGACATGTTTATTTAACTTAAACTACCACTGAATGATGAAATATTGATCTGGCATGATTTTCAATCTGTTGTTTGCACAATTCAGTGTGTTTATTTCATTAGAACTGAATCTGGAACAATGAAGTTCAATTTTACGATTTTCAATCGATTGATTTTCAAAATTAGTCAGTTGATTTCACTTAACCAAATTTTGTTTTTAATCTCTGATGCTCTGATGTTGTTTTAATCGACTGATTTGTTTTTCAACGTGTTGATTTTACTTAAACTATGCATTTACTCACGAATTGAATTGTTAAGCTGACCCAGTCAAAGAAAGTTTTTTTTTTTAGTTACTATCTGCTCTTAACTGCCCATTTCATCAGCCATGTGTTGCTTTTACTAATTTGTTTGACCAAAAAGTATGTTTAGTGTACAATTCCAATGTGCATGCAGTTCACATGATTTGAACTGATTGATTCACTCATAAAACACATTGAAAACATCATGAATGCATGAGATACTGCTTTGGACTGCATTAAACTGGTTTGGGTAACCTAAAACGAATTAATTAGAAAAATATGCACCATTTAATCAACTGTTTCTGAAAATCAGCTTGTTCAATTATAAATAATGCACTTGTATTGCTGCATTTGCATCATACATCTCTTAGAAACACCAAACTAACACTCATCATGCCTCGTCGTTCCCAAAGGGCTATCCAATCTGATGATGAGCACTCCACTCCTCCTACCCCAAGGTCTCTAAATCACGAAGGCAATGGAAGAATTGAAGCATGGTTTGAGGATCATGAGGACAACATTCAAGTGTTCCTCATTGAGATGAATAGGAAATAGATCAACATTCCTAAGGTGTTGAGGTTCTCATGGCTAAGGGCTGAAGGTTTGAGAGCCTATTCCAACAACTAAAGCATCAAAAGTTGAAGTCTTTCCTTGAAGTTTTAGGGAAAATCTATCTAGACTTGGTGAAGGTGTTTTTCACCAACTTGGAGTTCAAAAATGATGTCCTACTGTCCAGCATCAAGGGTGTTCGAATGGAGATCAACAAGAGATCTTGGAAAGATGTGGTTGGACTCAAATCAAGAGGTGTGCAAGTAAGAAAAGGTGAAACTGGGGTTGTTCCAGAATTCAACAAGATGCAATACTATGGACAATGCTTGAGGAATCCTGTTGCTGAAATCAAACACTTCCATGTTGGTGGTCTCAAAGTGGATAAAAGGCTTCTTGCTATGATAGTCACAAAAATCATAGTTCCACGTGGTAGCAACCATTAAACATTGAATGAGGGAGATTTGATACTCATGTACTGCATTCAACACAACATCCAAGTGGATCGGATCTATGTGTTTCGAGATCACATGCTCAAGGCCAAGAGGCTCACGAATTTTAGGCTGCCATATGTGGTTTTGGTGTCCAAGTTCATTGAATACTTTCGAATTAATGTAGAGGATGAGCTAGAGGAGTCAAGTGGACTCTAGAACCATACCTCTAACCAAAATCTGCACAAAATGGGCTTTCTCAAGGTGGGAAATGGATGGACAACTGTTGAAGTTGTAGTTGGTGGTGCACAAGACCATGAAGCTGGCCCAAGTGGTGCAAATCAAGAGGAAGAACCAACTGCTGGACCCATGGACTTGATTCCCTACAACCCTCCAGAGGATAGAGGCCCTGTGTACTCACATTTTGAGAGGATGGTACTGAACCAGCTACATGAGTTCAATGTGTCCCAACATGCACATCACAACTATTGCAATGAGAGGTTCAATGCATTGGATGGCCAAATTCATGATATCCATGATATGCTAAACTCATTCCAGACCATAAATGATCCTCAGGATGATTGAGTGTGGTGGTTGTTTAGGATCATGCATTGCATCCATGTGTTTGTGCTGTTTCAGTTTCAGCTTTGTTAGTTTTAGTTGGTTGTTTTTCGTTTTAGTCGGCTGATTATATCAGTTTTATGATTTTTCTTCTCTGTTTTAGTTTGTGTTTGCTGAATTATGTTCAAATATTAATGAAAGGATATGTAATGCTTGTTCTCTTGATGCATTTGTTCTGTTTGATGAATCCAAAGGGGGAGAAAAATTGGAAAATGGAAAATTGATCAAATTAAAAGCATAGAAGAATTAAAATTAAAATTAAAATCAAATCTTAAATTGAATCCATATTATTGAGAGGGGGAGCATGTGTATATGTGTGTGCTTGCAAGCTTGTGTGCATTACTAGTGTAAATGTTTTTCAGGTTCACAAGTTTCAAGCTAAGGTGTCATTTCATCAATTTAATGGTATCCAACAAATGGTAGCATTTTGCAATGAAAGATAGAAGAAGATATATGGAAGAAGATAGAGGTTGGCTTCATCAAATCAGGGGGAGATTGAACGTGTACAGTTCAATACTGTTTGCATCCTAACTTGGTGATCCAATTGATTCCATTAAAGATGGTTTTTAGCTTGCAAAGACAACCTAAATTTTTAACTAGCCAATTCAAACCCCCCTTCTTGACATTTCAACCATTTCAAAACTAACATTGTCCTCCCAAAATTTAATTTTATTCTCTTCTCATACTCTTTGCATAACATTATTATCAAAACCAGTGACCTTGTTGGTTGCCCCCATAGATAGAATGCATATCTCTCCACCACTAAGATTCAATTTTAGATTTGTTAAAGCCATTTAAGTTCCTCCAAGATCCATACTTGGATTCTAATACCTATTTCCACTTCCCTTGGTTTTCCACTCTTAATCTCCATTTTAGTTTTAGTAAAATGACATTATTAAGAATTTCAATATCTTTATGTCCCAAACCTTAGTTTTAGGTAAAGTTTCTATTTAATCCATGATATCTTTCTATCACAGATCCAAGCCCCATATGAAGTTTATCTTTAGTTTTAAGTTCTATCACATACTCTTAGACGCTTTGATGAATGATAGATAATATAAGGAAAAAATTGAAATTATAAACTTTATTAAGCATTTCCAATTAATTAACTTACTCCTCACTCTATCTATCAGAATTCCCCCTATCGGTAAACCTAAGTACTTGAATGGATTTTTCATATATTTGAAGTTTAGGATCCTAGAGAAATTATCCACAACTTCCTTTTTTAACCCCGTTCCCCTGAATTTAGTTTTATGGAAGTTAGTCCTTGGGCCAGACACCAAATCAAAGTTTCTCAAAATACCTTTTATAACTAATATGTTTTTGTGTTTTCTTCACAAAGAAAATGGGTGTCATCTGCAAATTGTAGTAAGTGTCGCAACCGAAATCGCGACGGGACGACGAACCAAAAGAAAACAGGTTTGAAAAAGATTTGGAGTTGCCACCATAGTTATTTTGGAAAACTATGGAAAACCATGAAAATAAAACAAGTCGGCGAAAAACCAGATTTTTGGATCCAAGAGTCGGTTACGCTTAAGGAAGGTGTTAACACCCTATACTGTCCGGCCGAGGGCGGTACCTTTAATTAAAAATGCAGAGTTGATGTGGTTTTCAAAATGTTAATTTTCCCCAAAATTAATAAGAAAATAATGCTAAAAAGAAACAAAAATAATTTTTTAATTTTTTGGCCCCGACAAGGATTGACCTTGGTCCTACGTATTCTTATTCAAAATGAGAAATCAGGGTTACATAGTTCTTTAGAGATATTTGGAAAGCAATTGAGAAAATGAATTGATTGTTTGGAAGTGAACCTGACAAGGACTGACTTTGCTCCTACATATCTCATAGTGGAGAATCAAGGATCATGTAGTTCTTAATAAAGACTTTTTGTTTGAAAATGTTTCTATTTTTATATTTTGAAAAATTTATATATATATTTTTTATTTTTGAATTATTTGAAAAATAGTGTCACACAATGTGAGCGGCCGGACAGACACCCAAAAATTGAAAGAGAAAATTATTTTCGATATTTTTGAAAATTTAGTGTCACACGGTACAACCAACCAGACATTTTTCATTTTTAGATTTTTTATTTTTGTAATTTTTATGATTTTCAAATATTTTTTGTTTTCCTAGAAAAAAAATGTGTACAAAAAGATGGGAAAAAATAAAATGAAGATAAAAAAAATACAAATAATAATAATAAAAAAATAAAAATAAAAAAATGCATGGAGGGTGTAGGCATAAAACATCGTGGGGTGCAATGAGTAAAAATACGAAAATAGAGCAAAAAATACGAGAAGGGTGTAAACTTTGAAAATTTGGGGTGCAGTCGACCCAAAACAAGACAAACATAAACATGGGGTGCCAGATTATCAATTATGGTGGTGCGCAAAGTAAAACATGAAACAAGTGTGACAGGGGTGCGATGTTAGTAAACATCAGGGGGTACTCATGGCATAAAATTAAAACAGGGGTGCGAGATAAAGAAAAAAAGGGTGTGCAAAGTAAAATATGAAACAAGTGTGGCAGGGTGCAAGGTTAGTAACCATCGGGGGGGTGCTCGGAGCATATAATTAAAATGGGGCTGCGAGATAAAGAAAAAAGGTGTGTGCGAAGTAAAACATGAAACAAGTGTAGCAGGGGTGTGAGATTAGTAACCATCAAGGGGTGCTCGCAACATAAAATTAAAATAGGGGTGTGAGATAAAGAAAAAGGGGTGCGCAAAGTATAATGTATTCTAACCCAAAGTTAAATAATGGAAGGTGCAAGGTACAATTACGGGGGTGCAAGGTGTAAAAGGATGGTCAACCCATATTTTTTTATAACAAAAATAGAAAACCCTAGGTTATCCCATTCCCTTTCTTTAAATCAGATAGGTTCTTCTTCAACCTTCACGTTTGGAACCTTTTCCCACGGAGGACTACCCTTTGACGCACCTCCAATGACCCAAAGGCGTCATGGCTACCATCTCCGGTCAACGACGACGTAATCGTCATGACCACCCTTCCGTGCTTTGTTTTTTTATTGTCCGGGTAGAAGATGCGAGTGATAAGGCGACAAGCACAATCATGAGTGCAGATGGTATAAATAATATATGAACAACAAGATGAACAATGCTTAACTCAAGACAAACCCCATACATTAATTCCACTCATATGTTAATAAGCACCAGTATTAAGCAATAAGTTCAGAAGTTAAGGGCACTTACCTTGGAGATAAAACTTAATGCACTAACAACTTCTTTCTTTTCCAGCCACGACACACTTCCTTATCCTCTTTTGTTTACTAAATCTCCCATCTTTGTTCTGTCTCACCCTCTCTTCTCCTCTATAATGAAAAACTCCCCCTTTTTTTCATGAATCTTCCCTTTTTTATTATGTAATTCTCTTTTTATGTTCTATTAACTTTTCCTTTGCCCCTCCAATCTCGAGATATGGGATCAGACTGAGAGCAGATGTTGCTTCTTGCTCCTTCAGCCATCATAACCGTGGCCAACTAGCTACTATACGTAATTCCTAATACAACAACAATGATAGAATAGTTGATGCACCTCTGAACATCTTTCAACTAGCCAATAGTAAAAAGATATACGTCTGCTGTAAAAAGATGTAGGTATGCTCTAAAAAGAGTTAGGTCTGCTGATAACAAAGACCTTACGTTAACCTCTAGTTAACAAAGACCTTTTTTTGTTACTTTTTTTTCCTTTTTTTTGTTTTGTTTTTTTTTCTTTTGTTTACTAAACTAGAATGAGAGACGTAAAACAAAAGGGAACTATAATAAAAGAAAGCAAAATAATATAATAACAAAATAATAAAAATCATAAATAAATAAAAATCATAAATAAATAAAATAAATAAAATAAAACATAAAAAAACAAAATTAAATTAAAATAAATTAAAATAAAATAATTAATAAAAAAAGATAATAATAATAAATAAAATAAACATAGATATTTATTCTTTCTTAAACTAAAACATATTTTTTTTACCTTTTTATTTTATTAATTAATTAATTATTTTTCTCAATTGAACTTTAATTAATTTGTTTCTATTATTATTTTTGTCATTGTTATCCGGACGAAATTGAGTGTTGACTGTAAGCCTACCATCCTCATTGCCCACCCCACCTTACACCTTGGTACAACACTTTTTTTGTTGCTTGTCTCACCATATCTAGCCTCTCTATTATTGTTAAGAATAAGAATGGTGATATAAGATCCCCTTGCATCAATCTTCTTTTTGCCCTAAACTCCTATGTTGGGTTTCCATTAACCAAAATAAATACAAATGAAGATTTCATGCATGCTTTTATTCAATCAATCCATTTACTACAAAAATCGAACTTTCCCATGTAATTCATAAACTACCAACTGATAGAATCATATGCTTTTTCAAAATCCACTCTAACAATTACCAAACTCTTTTTTATTTGCCTACAATCTTCTACAACTTCATTAGCTACTAATAATCTAAGAGTCATTTTCCCTTGGTAATCACTGATTGTGACTCATTAATAATCTTAGGAAGCACACTTTTAAATTTATCTTATAAACACACCGCACTAAAGAAATATGTTTAAATTTATCAACACCTACTTGTTACCAATGCTATGAATGAAGAAGCATTTCATCTAGATGGTATTGTCCCATTAGTTTTGAGCCATTTTACATCTTTGTTTTCTTCATTCTTATAGTTTCTTAATTGTTTTTAATGAAGTATAAATTAAACTCATCCTGTCCTAAGCTCTTTGTACCTCACATTGGTTGGCAGCTTCCTCTATTTCCACATCATCTACTTCTCTTGTTAGTGTCCTATTGTTATCAGCATTTCAAGTTGGGAACCCAATACTAAGAAGATTGAGATTATTATTCTTCGATACAGTAAGATCCGAGGAATTTGTTTTACCTCTGTAAGACCCGAGGCATTTAATAATTAAATAAATAATTATTTAATAAATGCGTGTAGTGAAAGCCTTTATGACATTAAATGCTAACCTTCATGACGTGGAAAAGTACTACCTCAAATGGTTGAAAGTACTTGGTTTGTGTGAGAGGACTTGGGTTCGAGTCCTAAGTATGCCATTTGTGTGTTATTTAATTTAGTATTTTCTTTTGATATGTTTGGGCGTGATAAGAGAGGAGAAATTCCTAGATTTATAAATGTTATCATGAAATATGATTTGGTTGAGTTGGTAGTGCATTGAATTTCAATTGTGTGGTAGTGAGGCTGCCACTGAAGCATAGCGTGAGGAGGGGAATTTCAGAGGATTCAAGTTTTTGGCAAATTGAGCTAAGAATCTAGGTTAGGGGAGTTCTATCTTGTGATTTAATTTTAATTGCATGATTTTGTAGTGTGTTTGTGGTTTGAAAATGCAAGGTATGCCTATTCGTTTTGATTTTGTTGTGTTTTTTGGAAATTTCCAGAAATTGCCTGACGGCGTCGAATGACCCACCAGGCGACACATGCTACAGAACCTAATTTCTGGGTTTCCTGATGAAGCGCCTAACGGTGAGACGCTGTCCGCTAGGCGGCGTGAACTGGTTTCATCAGTTCGCTGTCCCTTTTGATGTTTTGTGTTGTTGATGTGGCCTGGACGAATCCATGATGTATGATCGAGGGCATTTTGATTTGATTGATTAACTGTAATTAATTTTGTATGAGTATGATATGTATTTTGGCATGAGTTTTTGAATTAGGGTTCATGATGGTAATGGAAATGATGACATATGACTTATGTTTATGACTGAAGTGTTGATTGGTGAGAATGATATTAATCTCAATAAGCATGAATTGTATAAGTTTAATTGAACACTCAAAGGGGTGTCAGATGCATAATAGGATTGTGGAGTGGGGTTTTAGGGTTCGGGTCAATGCAGGAACGATCTGGGAAGAACCCAGAAATGCATGCATCGCTTGGTAGCGCATGACTTGCCGTCAGACGACACGTCAGTACAATAGGATGTTTTGGTTTTATTTGTGTCCATGTATGGGGGTGTTTTATTGGGTAAATTAATACATATATGAATGAAAATTGAACATGTAGATGAGCGTGACATATTAGAGACTAAAGGAGGTTAAAAGAAGTTAAATTGATAAGTGTGATATAGTGTAGTGGTTGTTTTAAATATTTGTAGTATGTGATGGACTGTAATTCAAAATTCATGTTAGTTGGGTAATACTTGCGAGATTGATTTATGTGAGAAGGTATGGATTGTGTGTTTCTAAGTGGATGTGCAATTTTGACCATTTTGGTGGGACGAGATTCTTGAATATTAATCTGTAAGGCTATAAGCCTTGAGTATGTTGAGTGGAGTGTGGCAAGTTTCAACTAGCTCATGAAGTAGGATATGGTAGATATAATAATATTTGAGGTGCTAGCATGAGTACATGTGTGCATTTTGATTGAGCCATAGTAGTATAACTAGATAGTCGTATTTGTGCTATGATTTTTGTAATGTGTGATTTGGGGTCCCCTAAGATCTATTTGAGATGCCAAAAACCAGTAGCATTGTGCTATTGGTATGGCGCTTGGCGGCGCGGGGCGATCACCAAGCAATAGATACCCAAAATAGTGGCAATGGCCACTAGACGTGCATGGCGCCTGGCGGTAGTGTGGGTTCCGCCAGGTGGAAGCGGAGCAACAAAAGTACTAGAAGGCGCCTGGTGCCTGGTAGTGTGAGATGTCCGCCAGGCGGACTGGAACCAAGTTCCGCCTAGCGACGCGAGGGGCGCGCCAGGCGGTTTTGGTGCAGAGTAGTGCGCGAGGTGGAGTGTGCGAGATCGTGGCTCGTACAACGAGGTTTCGGATGAATGCCCTCTTTAGTGCATCTTATAGAGTTTTGGTAGTCTGGGGACAACTACAGACTTATGTTCGTTTTAGGGAACTCCACTTGCTGTCGTGGTGTGAGGTTGTGGCAAATTTATTCCCGCGTGTGGACTATCAGGTGGTGGCCTGTAGTTGGAGGGGCGAGTAGACACTCGTGCAGCAAAGATCGATCTGTTGACTCACCCAAAGGGTGTAGAATCAAGAGGCATCTAATGTAAAGGAGGAAAGTCGAGGAACTGAGAAATGGGAATTATTATCATGAATTATATGTTTGAGTGCTTCTAAATTATATCATGTTGTATTTGTTTATTTTTTCATATTTTAGCTCACCCTATTTGTGTGTATGTGGCAATGATCATGTAACTTGTTACATGGGAGCAGATGTTGATGCAAGTGATCGTGTGAATGGTTAGTGATGGAGTGGGGAAACAACTATGGGAGTTTTAGTAGTTCTTTTTATAGAATTTTATAAACTATTTTGTATAGGCTTTGTAAACACTTTATGGTTGTAATACTTGAACGCCGCGATTTTATTTTGTTGGCGCGTCAAAATAATTGTTTTAAATTTTCCCTCATTTTGGGAAAGAAGTTGTTAATAAATGAAGTTATTCACATATTCTTTAAACTTTTATTTTAAACAAGTAATTTTCGGCTAGGAAGTTACAACCTCAACCTTGAATTTGCTAGGATCTTTACTCCATTTAGCATTTACTTCCATCCCTTTTAACTCATTTTTAATTCTTCTCCATCTAGTTCTTGAATGAAAGTATTTAGAATTTATGTCCTCCTATTCTAATCATTTATTACTATTTTCTTTTTCAGAGACCAATTTTAACTCACTTAACAATTTCACACACTCCATCCTCAATGAATCATCTAAGTTACTTTCATCATCCAACTTATCAAGCTTCCTATTTGTCTAATGATGTGTTTATTTGTTCAAAATCTCGTAAACATAATTTCTTTAGGTCCTATTTCAACTTTTTAAGTTTTTCTTTCAACAGTTGCATAGTGTACTATACCTAGGTGGTTAGGAACAATATGGCTAACTACCCGATCCGAATCGCCTACGACTAGTCATATCATAAAAAGAATAGATGGTTAGTTAACTGCACAAAACAATGACACATACATAACGACTAACACCGCCTACTCCAAAGAATAACACATAAGTAAAAGCTGCCAACTCTAAACTTAGGAAATCATAGTGGGGCTTCTAGTGTCAGATCACAAACATGGAACTTGGGCCTGATCCAAGCTTAGTCAAAGCCTGAACATTGGCCCAACGCAATAAAGAGGGGCCAACCCATAAAGGGGGTAAAACATAGTTAATATCTTTATAAATACATGTGGACCCCAACAATTAAAGGTAAGCTTTCATTAATTCACTAATTTGTGATTTGACTTTTGAGAGCCTTTGCTGACTTGATCGTCGGAGTCCTTTCCGCAGGTAACCCTCTGTCAATACCCAATTTCGTCCGGGTGAATAAATTTATTTAAAAAAAAATAAAAAAAAGGTTTTTAGTTAATAAAAAATAAAAAAATTAGTTAATGGAAAATAAAAAAAATGTGCAACAAAATTTTCTTAAGAGATTTTTCGAACTTTAATTTTAGAAAAAAAAAAGAGAAAAAAAGGAAAGAAGAAAGAACACAATTTGTTATTAATTATCGCACTCCTTCATGAGCCCAACAACTCAACATATGGTCTACCTTTTGTTTCTGAAAGAGAAATTAGTGATATGATTCTAATAATTAGAAGAAATATTTCTTCAAATGGTTATAATCAATATTACTAATTGGGATTGATTTTGTGCTCTAACTTATTCCTTATATTGTTCATTACAATTAAGACTGAGATTGCATTGATATTGCAATGTGTGAGTATAAATACACACTCTGTCATATTGAAAGAGGTAGAAAAAAAAGAGGAAAAATTCTCTACACTTCTCTAATTCTTTCCCATCACCACTCCCACATACACAAATCCTTTTTATCTCTCTTAAAAAAACATATTGAAGGAGTTAGAGCAAAAAAAAAGAAGAAAACATTTTCTACACTCTCTCTTTCTCTCATCACCACCCACATAGACACCTCTCATCTTTATCTATATTGGAAAAACAAACACAAAAATATTAGAAAAGAAAGCAAAAAAAAAAGAAAAGAGAAAAGGTGAGGAGATATTGAAATTTTTTTAAGGTACGTCACTCTTAGTTTTTTTCAATTTTCATTTTTTTTAATCATAAAAAATATTTTCCCCATTTCTTTATTGTCTGCCCTGCCGCTCGCATTGCTTGACATCCAATTTATACTTTTGTTTTTCTAAAATATATACACATGATCTAAAAATAAAAAATAATTTTATTTGTTTACTCTTTTATATCTATTTGGTTGCTCACGTCGCAATGACATCCACAATTACTTTACAATAACTTTAACAAAATATTAAAAATTTATAAATGATTAAAAAATAAAAAAATAAAAGATTAGAACAAAAAGAATTTATTTCAAATGTCTATCCGGCTGCTCGCGTTGCGTGACACCAATTTTAAAATAATACTAAAATTTAAATAAAAAGGTTTTTCAAAATTATAAAACAAATTAAATCATTTTTCAAATAATTTTCCAAATAGATTTTTCAAAAGGAACTACGTAACCCTAATTCTCCATTCACATGGAGATACGTAGGAGCGAGGATTAATCCTCGTCGGGCCCAAAAAATCAAAAAAATAGTTTTGTTGTTGTTTTTGTACATTCTTTTGTTAACATTTTTTGGGAAAAATATATTTTGAAAAATCACAAAATTTTTGCACATTTAATTAAAGGTACTGTTTTAGGACAGGCGTTGTGGGGGTGCTAATACCTTCCCCACGCGTAACCGACTCTCGAACCCAAAATTTGGTTTTTCGCAGACCTTGCTCTTTTTTATGGTTTTCCATAGTTTCCTATAATAACTATGGTGGCGACTCCAAACTCTGTTTTTAACAAATTTTAATCTTGGTTCGTCGTCCCGTCGCGGTTTCGGTTGCGACACCCTCTAAGGGTCCAATCTACCAATACTAAAAGAGGACATATCTTAACCAAGGAGCAACCAGTCCGAGAAGTCAATGATTGGGGTAAGATATTATTTGTGCTCCCTGATACTCTGTTATTGTTTCCATAGGAACAATTGGCGCCCCGTGGGACACGATTTAGTATCTTACCACAAAAATCCGAGAACTTGTAAGGATGGTTTCCACACGTAGCAGAGTTGGAATTAAAGGAACTTGAGGCAGGGCCAAGAATGCCTAAAGGCAACAACTTGAATTTGGCCACTATCCTAGAAGGGCAGGCCAAGATGCAACAAGAGTTCGCTGACCTTAAGAAGCGTAGTGCTGACGAGATGGTAGCACTGAGACAAGAGAACTCCAAGCTGAGAAGGAAGATAGAAGTTGATCTCACCCAAAAGAGAAAAAATACCGAACTCCCTACTCCTCAACCCACTAAAGAAGAAAGCGAATACAACCATATTCCTCGCACTACCACTACCCACCACTCAACATCCATTTCCACCCACCACACAACCACCGTACCCGTACACCACAGCCACACCCTTCCCACCCACAACACCACTAACCCCCTTACCACCCACATCCTACCTCACCACTGCACCTCTACCTTTCCCACCATCATCCGCTACCCTATACCACCCGATAGTCGTCACCCTTTTATCTACGGCATAACCGAAACCCAATATATGAATTCCAAGATTTTTTACCACATCCTTAAATCTGAATCAGAATTTCATATGTCTATAGTTTTGAAAGGCTTAGGTCTCGATCAATTGAAATAGATTTAAAAATCAGAGCACAATGATCAGATATCTATCTACCTCTAACATATTGTTTGCTATGTGGCCATTGTTCCAACCACTTCATCGATACCAAGACTCTACCTATTATGCTTGTAGTTCTTCAATTATCTCTATATCAAGTCTACTTTCCTCCAACCAACTATATATGGTATATCTAATAGTTCTACTTTTCAATGAAAGCATCAAACCCCATTATCTCCCTACTTGTATTCCTGTTTCTTGAATTTAGATATTTTCTCTAACAAGGTTTCCTGCATTAAAATCACCCGGAATACACCACTCTTTCTATGGCTTTTACAGACAAAATCTCCTCATTACAAGTTTTTCATTAAAACGGCAAGAGGAGTATACGTTGTTAACGGTAATTGTCAACTTATCGTCATTATTCTTACAATATTTTTCTACCACTCCTATGAACCCCTTTCCACCAATATGTCTATCACATATGGAACTTTCTTTGTGCCACATAGTTAACATACCTCCTAATTTGTTTATTGCCTCTAGATGTACTGGTCAATGTTATTATCCCCTGATAACTATTTGCAAATCTTATAATTTACTTGATGCATGTATATCATCTATTATAGTTGATTGAACAATTTATCTAAAAATTAAATTTTGAAAAAAATATTATGGGTGACACAGTAATCTTATGAAATTAAAGTAATAATTGTCTTTGACTTGTATGTTTCCTATGTCATTTTCAATTTATTAGTATTAATTGTAGTGTTGTTTCCTTTTCTAATATCCTTCGGCATCTTTGATTTAACTTATCCTAAATCTAATTGCATTTTTATTTTTTGGTTCTGTGATTCCATAGTTTGTAACATCTTTCAAACCTTTCATAAATGTTCTCGAAAGTTTCCGTGAAGAATAAATTTGGTGGAAAATCATGGCAATTGAAATTGTTTGGATAATTTCAACAAAAACAAAGTAGTAATTTCAATTCGGTGTAGTTTGTTGAGTTATTGCCAAGTGCATAAAGTAAGCATTCATTATTGTAAGCTGTGGTCACTGACATATGCCGATTTGAGGATCGATAATTAAGGCTTTGAAACATCCTGGACTGAGACGTGATCCAAAGAGTATAAACTTATAATGATAGGTGTATCGGATGGATACGATAAGTATTTGATATATTTATTTTTACAATAATAAAATATGAATAATAAAATATGATAAATGATATATGTATATCGAAAAAAATTAAAAAAATTAAAAATATATGATTATTAACGTGTGAATCTAAATTAAATCATATATATAAAAGTTATTAACATAAAAAATTATAAATTATTATTGTCATAGAAATATTACTCTTTTATAAATTATATATTTTATTGATAAATATCGATAAAATATCTTAAAGTAATAAATATGGATGTGTGTCCGACACAAAAATTCAATCCGAAGTATCAGTACATCATTAGTATAAACTGTGCTGAATTTTGTAATGTTTCTTTACTAAAATTTTAAAATATATATTAGAAAAATTTATAATATATTTTAAAACACGAAAACCAATAATTATTAATATATTAAAAAATTATAATATATTTTAAAATATCAAAATCAATAACTATTAATATACTTTGAAATAGAAAAATAATACCAAAAACCCGATACACAATTTATGTTCAACAGATGATTAAGCTAAATATTTTAAGGAGGTGAAGTTAATTCGATGACTAAATAAACCTTAATAGGATAATAACAAAAAATTGCAGTCTTTTAAGATTGTACTTATTAAAGATTCCTTAAAATTAATCATATATTAATATTATTTTTTTAATAATAAATATACATACATAAAAATAATATAATTTAATTATATTAATTTAAATAAAATTATGATGTTACAATATATCAATACTTAAATAGATTATTAACTATAATTTAATTCACACATAATAATTGAAAAAGAATATATATATATATATATATATATATATATATATATATATATATATATATATATATATATATATATTCCTGCAAAGAACAAATAAGATAAGTTAGGCACAAACGTCACCTTACTCATATAATATGCTATCTCCTCAGTTGGCTTTTTCCCGGTTGGTACATGTCTACTTGGACCCAAGAGGGGTTACCTGCAGAAGGGACTCCGAAGCTCATGTGAGTCAAAGCTCTCAAAAAGTCAAATAAGGTGATTAATGGAGTAATGAATGCGTACCTTTAATTACTAGAGTCCACGTGTATTTATAGAGTATTAACTATGTCTGGTTATGCCATGGGTCGGGCCTTAGCTTGGGCCCTAGTTTGGGTTGTAAGTGGGCTTGGCCCTAACCCAGGCCCTTAGATTGATTATTGTGGGGTCATTGAACATAAAGGGGGTTTTGCTAAGCGTATTAAGGTAGTCGGCCTAAACCGACTACTTCCCTTGACGGTTTGTGTTGCTCATATGCTACCTTAGGCAAGTTATTCCTCTAGATGTTTATGTTATCGGTTCAGGCCGACTAGGCTTAGGTCAGCCCAGCCTAGGCCGGTTACTTGAATGTTTTGGTGTATAGGTATGGTGATCCTTTTATTATTATTTTGTTAAGTTGGCTTGGTGTATAGGCACGAGACAACACCTTAGTACCCGTTTTTCTCCGAAGATGGTTTCAACCCGCAGCAGAGCTGGAGTTAACAAGCAGGCAGACGCTGGCCCCTCAGGGCCTACTAACATCACCCCTAACCTAGCTGCCATCCTGGACGGCCAGGCCAAAATGCAACAAGAACTGGCAGATCTGAAGAAACGCAGCGTTGATCAGATGGAGGCGCTATGGCAAGAGAACTCTCGCCTCAAGCGAAAGATCGAAGCTGATCCCACCCTGAAAGGAAAAGCCAAGGAGGCGTCTGAGGCTGCAAGGTCCCCGGCCTTCCAGCCCACAGAAGAAGAAAGCGAATACAACCTCACCTCTCACACCTTCACCACCACCCAACAAACACCCATCCCACTCACTTCCCCTCCACCCAACCGGGGTACACCGCAACCCCTACCCCCGCTGCCACCCTTCCCACCACCCAGGTCCCCTACAACATACCCACCACCCTACACACTACCCATGTCCCACCTTACAACCCACATTACCTTTCGGCAACCCACATCCCCCCTCACAACTTCATCTCCACCTTCCCCGCTATGATCAACCATCCCATCCCACCTCATCTGCTCCCTCCCCACCAGCCCTGACGTCGTCACCCCTTCACAGACTTTATCACCAACACCCCCCTTCTTGCCTAGTGGGAACCCTTCACGCTGGACCGCTACACCAGCGAAACCGACCCTGATGAACACCTCAAACTATACATCACCCACGTCGCCCTGTACACGTCCCAAGACGCAGTCTTCTGCAAAGCCTTCCCCACCACCCTCAAGGGCCCTACTTTAGAGTGGTTCACAACCCTTCCACCTTACTCCATCGACAGCTTCGACGTTCTATCCCATATGTTCTCCACCCATTTCGTTGGCAGCCGTCCACACCAAACTACCACAATCTCCCTTTTGGGCATTAGACAAGAACAAGGCGAACCACTCAGAGCGTTCATAGATCACTTCAGTAAGGCAGCTCTTCGAACCCCACACCTAAACCAAGAGATGATCCTCTAGTGCATGGCACTTACCCTACAGCCCGACCCCTTCGCCAACAATGTCTACCTCCACCCACCTGCCTCTATGCACGAACTAAAATTACATGCGGCCGACTATGTCCGTCCTGATACCCGTCCACGCGAGCCCCGCCAACCCCGCTTCACCAGATATGCCCCGCTTACCGTAGCCCGATCCCGCATCCTTGATGAGGCCCTACAAGCTAACCTCATCCCTCCACCACGCAAGACCACCACTCCTCCTAATGTCAATATGACCAAGTATTGCTGCTACCACCGTAATCATGGCCACACCACCGAGGACTGCAAAGCACTCCAGGATAAAATAGAAGAACTGGTCTGTGCTGGCCACTTTCGCCGTTTCATCTGTAGGGATGACCATCACTCTCGATCCCGCCACCCCCCTCGATCCGACCACAGACGCCCTGCACACGACCCTCGCCACGACAGACGCCCGGCCCAACCCGCTAACCAGGAACCCCAACCGACCCGTACCGACATCACCCCCACAGATCCTCCCCTACGTGGCACTATCAACACCATCTCTAGTGGCTTCGCTAGTGGAGGGTCCACCTCTTCTGCCAGAAAGAAACACCTCCGCCATATCCAATCCATCAATCATATCACCCATTCCCACCACAAACGCTGTATGCCTCCCATTATCTTCATAGATGACGACTTTCATGGCCTCGATCATCACCAAGATGACCCCATGGTCATCACCGTCGAAATTGAGAACTACGCCGTTAAGAAAGTCCTTATCGACCAGGGCAGCTCCATTGACATTCTATATTAGGCCACCTACCACAAACTCCAACTCCTGGACACTACTATGGTCCCGTATGACGAACCAATCTATGGCTTTTCTGGCGAACTGGTCTCCACCCACGACTACATTGACCTTCACACCATGTTTCGCAAACGAACCCAAACCAAAACTATTCCAATCCGCTTCCTTATCGTCAACGCACCAACATCCTACAATGTCCTCCTGGGTCGTCCTTCCCTCAACACCCTTAGCGTTGTTGTCTCCACCCCCCACTTGGCCATGAAGTTCCCTTCTCCTTTCGGTGACATCCTCACCGTCCACTCCGACCAGCGCCTAGCACGCAAATGCTACATGGCCAGTCTGTGCCCACAACTCCCAATTCAACAAACCAACCACATTAAGCGACCACCTAGCTCCGGCATCACCCTATCAGGCGAGGATCTCGACCCCAGAGTAGGCCGGGATATTCGTCTCGAACCAGTTGAAGAGACCGCCCCTATAGAGCTTCCCAATGGCCACTCCATCAACCTAGGCACCACTTTGAACTCTGACGAGCATGCCATCATCACACCCACTCCATCTAACATAGTCTTGGTGAAGAAAGCCAATGGCAAATGGCGAATATGTGTAGACTACACGAATCTGAACAAGGCCTGCCCTCGCGATGCCTACCCCTTACCTAATATCGACCGACTTGTTGACGACGCGACAGGGAATAAAGTGCTTAGCTTTTTGGATGCATATTCTGGGTACAACCAAATCCCCACGACCGCATCTGACATGAACAAGACCGCCTTCATCACGGATGATGCCAACTACTTCTATAGAGTTATGCCTTTTGGTCTTAAGAACGCTGGAGCAACCTACCAACGGTTAATGGACAAGGTTTTCAGTCATCTAATGGGACAATGTGTCGAAGTATATGTTGAGGACATGGTTGTCAAGTCTCCAAGCCACCACTAACATGCCGAGCACTTCTCGGCGGTCTTCTCTGCGCTACGCCAATACAACCTCCGCCTCAACCCTGACAAGTGTGTATTCGGCGTCGACCGTGGTAAATTTCTTAGGTTTATGTTGACCCAACGCGGCATAGAGGCCAATCCCAAAAAATGCAAGGCAATTATCGAGATGCGCAGTCCCACTACCATCAAAGAGGTCCAACGCCTCATAGACCGCCTCATAGCCATTTCTCGCTTCTTACCCAAACTGGCTGAACAAACCCAACCCATAGTCCAACTCCTAAAGAAATCCACCCGGTTCACGTGGACTGATGATTGTGAACAAATATTTAAAAAACTAAAAACCACCATAACCTCACCACCTATCCTCCACAAGCCGGACACTCGCCAACCCCTCCTCATATACATCACAGCCACCGACACACCGTCAGCACCGCGCTCGTTCAAGAAATAGAAGGCATGCAGCATCCTGTCTACTTCGTTAGCAGAACGCTGCAAGATCCTGAAACCAGATATCAAATGGTGGAGAAGTTGGCCCTATCCTTAATCCACGCAGCTCGCCGCCTACGCCCATACTTCCAAAACCACAACATCACCGTCAAAACCGACTACCCAATCCAAAAAATATTGCAAAAACCATATCTAGCCGGACGGATGTTATCCTGGGCCGTCGAGTTGTCGGAATTCAACATTCGCTACGAACCCCATGGCCCCATTAAAGCCCAATGTCTCTTAGATTTTGTCAATGACCTCCAACACACACCCACAGAGTACCAGTGGACGCTTTATATAGACGTTCCTTGAATCCAAAAGGTGTTGGTAGCTGGCATTGTGTTAGAAGGGCCCAACGACATCCTCATTGAAAAATCCCTTCACTTTGCCTTCAAAACATCCAACAACCAGGCCGAATGCGAAATTATCCTCGCCGGCCTTTCCCTTGCCCGCGAAGTAGGTGTCAAGACACTAACATGCAAAACCGACTCCAAGCTTACTGTAGGGCACCTAAATGACGAGTTCCAGATTAAAGACCTCATCCTTCTACAATATTACCATCTGGTCCGTGCAGTCATTCAATTCATCTTTGAACGAGTCCGCATCGAACACATCCCACGGACCAACAACATCAGAGCCGACATCCTCTCCAAATTGGCCAACACCAAATTAAAAAGCCGCCACCGATCCCTATTGCAGCAAACATTATCTACACCCTCCATCACACATACTTGTCAAAACCTAACCTACGCCCCAACTGACAACACCACTCCTCCCCAAAGCCATAACTAGACCACACCCTATATCCAATACCTAAAAACCGGCAACCCCCTACAAGATGCGGAACAAACTTGGCTGGCTAAGGCCGCCAGGTATACCATGATAGGTGATGACCTTTACAAACGCGGGTACGGCCAACCTCTCCCCAAATGTGTCACGGCAGAGCAAGCACAGTATATTATTAAAGAGCTACACGAAGGCATTTGCGGCTACCATTCCGGCGCACGTACCATGGCTACTAGAGTCCTTAGAGCCGGGTACTTTTGGCCGACTATAGAAGCAAACTGCAAGGACTATGTCAGAAAGTGCAAACCATGCCAAAAACATGGCAACCTCATCCTCAGAAGCAAGAACAACTCCATCACATACTATCCCCATGGCCCTTCGCTAAATGGGGAATGGATATCCTTGGCCCCTTTTCACCCGGCAAGGGGCAAGTGAAATTCCTGATTATAGCCGTCGACTACTTCACCAAATGGATAGAAGCCAAGCCACTAACCACTATCACGACCCAGCAAGTTCAGCAGTTTGTTTGGAAAGATATTATATGCAGATATGGCGTCCCACATACCATCATCACTGACAATGGCCGACAATTTATAGATAAGGAGCTAGCCAAGTTTTACACTGGCCTAGGCATCAAACACATCACAAGTTCTGTAGAACACCCACAAACTAATGGACAAGCAGAGGTGGCCAACAAGGTTATCCTAGTGGAACTGCGCAAGAGATTAGATAACGCCAAAGGCCGATGGCCCGAAGAGTTAGTAGAAGTGTTGTGGGCTTACAGGTGCACCCCTCAATCATCAACAAACGAATCTCTATTCAGCCTAGTTTACGATGCAGACGCCATGATACCGGTTGAAATTGGCGAACCATCCCTACGCCGAGAACTATACGACCCAACCCACAACCACCAAAACATGGCCACTCATCTCGCCCTCCTACCCGAACTTAGAGAAAAAGCCTAGATACGCAACTTAGCTGCCAAACGAAGAGTTGCCAGAAAGTATAAGGCAAACCTATATGCAAGATCATTCGCAATCGGGGACTTAGTATGGAGAATTGCCAATAGTGCAAGAAAGAAGGATGACAAATTCTCCGCCAACTGGGATGGCCCATACCGCATATGTGAAGACACAGGAGGAGGCGCTTATCGCCTGGAACACTTATCTGGAGAAGAGATCCCCAATACCTGGAATGTGTCCCACCTCAAATTCTACTAGTTAAATGTATACTGTATTAAACCGAATACTTGTAACCCTGGGTCTACTCATTTTCCTCACCCGGTCTTTTTTCCCTAAGGAGGGTTTTTGCCAGAGAGGTTTTAACGAGGCACCCCAGATTCAATGAATAAAACGAATGGTTCTCAACTATACATCTTTTCTCTATTTCACTTTCATAATCGTTTAAGTTCCCCACCCTTACCACAAGTAAGCGGCCTGGGTCGAACACCCTTAACTCGTTGGTTAAATCGTTTAAGTTCCTCACCCTTACCACAAGTAAGCAGCCTGGGTCGAACACCCTTAACTCGTTGGTTAAATCGTTTAAGTTCCCCACCCTTACCACAAGTAAGCGGCATGGTTCGAACACCCTGAACTCGTTGGTTAAATCGTTTAAGTTCCCCACCCTTACCACAAGTAAACGGCCTGGGTCGAACACCCTTAACTCGTTGGTTAAATCGTTTAAGTTTCCCACCCTTACCACAAGTAAGCGACCTGGGTCGAACACCCTCAACTCGTTGGTTAAATCGTTTAAGTTCGTCAAACACCCTTAACTTGATGTTAATCGTTTTAAGCTCCCCACCCTTACCACAACAAAATGGCCTGGGTCGAACACCCTTCACACACAATAGTGCACGCAAACAAACATCTCATACATACACAAATATAACGAGCAATTAACCCGGAAGTAACCGGCATTCATATCAAACATCAAAATAAACCAATGTACGAGTTATTACAAACTTAGAATCATTAAACCAAATTGGAAATATCAAATTAAAAATCCTAAGCCTCTTTCTGCTCGGCCTCTTCCGTCACCACCTCGTTACCGCCAGCATCGACATCAACTGCCTCTTTCTCCCCATCCCCTTCTGGGCTAGATTCCGCCTCGTCTATAAGCACACCATCAACAACATCTTTATTGACATCAAACCTAACATCATTACCGTCAACATTCTCATAAAAAATGACGCTTGACGAACCCCCTTCTAAAAGCCATTGATATGTTCTTGAATTATGCAGCTCTTCAAGTCCTCTAGTTCACCCTCCAGCTCGTCATGTTTTTCTTTAATATCATCGTAGTCGGCCTCAATGCAATCTGGCCCTTCATTTTTTCTTCAGAATCAAGGCATTGTACCCTCCACGTAGCGAGCCTCTTCCTTTCCACTTCCCACTCCTCTTTCTCCTTCTTCCAAGCTTCCTTTTCTTCAGCGTGCTTGTCAACTTTCTCCTGCAACTCTTCCACCTTGGTCCGGCTTCCTTCCTTCAACTCTCGTTCATATAAGGATCCCACACGCCGACTAAGCAACAAGGTCTTACTGCTAAACTCAACCATAGCCTTCACCAAAGCTTTTGGCTCCATATTGTCAATAGAATCCATCAGCGATTCCGGCACATTAATCTCAATGTCTTTTCGAACAGTAGTTTCCGGAAGCTCAATCAACCCAGCTTCTGGCCCCTTCACTCCACTGGCCGAGCCTGCTCCCATCACAGCAGCTCGCACCTTCTTCACGTCTTTACCCTTGCCCGGCCTAATGGGCAACTTCGCTTTCCTTTTTGTACCTCCGTGCACATAGACATCTATTAGCGAATCTTGTAGATTGGGGACCACAGTGTTCCCAGCAGCTTTAGCCTTCACCGCCTTCTCCTTACGCAGGGTTTGGAAAAGTGTCAAGTTTTTCTTGCCAAGTTGCGCCATATGCCCTGAAGTACACAACACACAAATCGTCAAAATACTCGAACGAATAACAATGCTCAAAGTTACAAAAAAATACCTTCAATATCTATAATGGGGTGAACTGAATTATACACCCTAACTAAGCCCTTAGTGGGCATCTTATCGCTAAATTGCATCAAAGTATCCACCACATCCTTCTCAACCACCGACAGATCCTCCCTTGAAATCACCTTATATCTCCAAGGGTTGCCGGTTCAGAAGAACGGGAATTTAGTATTACCATCAGTAGTATAGAAGTGTGACCGCCCAACTGGTTTTTCTACAACCTTGAAGAACCCATCTTTAAAATTCTTGAATGACTGAGTGAAAGCCTCCAGTTTGTTGAGACTAGGTCGGCTGATTAGCGACAACCATGCTATCGGACTCTTCGGCCTTGTGACAAAAAAATATAGGAACGCTCGAGGAGACGGTTCCAAGTACAACGCCAAGCACAATAATCTAAAAGCTTGCAAGTACGCCCAGCTGTTCGGATGAAGCTAAGTAGGGGCAACGTTCAACAATCGCAGCACTCCCATGGTGAATTCGTTGAACGGTAGTCGGATGTGCAGCTATGAGAATTAGCACATATACATGTAGAAGAATTCTTCGGCTACTCCTTCTCAGCCATGGCACACACATTCAACAGCAGTAACCCGCTCTAGAGCAATTATGTCCCTTTGCGCCCCCTTCTCGAAACAACGATTGCTGAATTCGCACATCTGCCGCCACCCATTCGTATCCGGCCTTCACCGACTAATTGCCCTCCGCCAGCTCCTCGGGCAGATCTTCCCTAATTTCAACCACCCTCTCCATTAGGATTCTCCCTACACTACCCACTTCTTCCCTATCGCTGGCATCATCTCGACTACTCCCGCTATCCCTAGACCGCTCACTACCCGAATCTGACAACGAAACTACTAGACATACCTGATTTCTTTAGAAAAGATGACGGAAGAGGAAGAGAAGATATCAGATAGCTCTAAACGCACGCAAATGATTTTTTTGCAAATGAGACAGAGTGAATGAACTGCCAACATCATCTTCATTTATACATACGAATTTCAAGCGTCATAACCCTTTCCTGCCAAAAACATAAATCTTTTCAATCATCACAAAGTACCAAAATGGCAGTGCCAAACCTCCCTAAATCAGCCTTCTGACACCCTTTCACCTTGCAAAAACCCTTTCACCTGCCACAAACCTTTTCACCTGCCACAAACCTCTTCGCCTCTTCTAGCCTTAACACTGGTCATCACACTTAAAGGTTGGGGGACTGGTGTATCACTGATGTGATCCCAACAAGGCTTATAGCTTGGGTCAACGCCTAGGCCCAAATCATGCTCAAGGCCCAATACATGGCCCACATTCACCTTCAAGCCCAAGCCCATCAAGAGGTCCAATAACAAGGAGCATGCTCAAAAGGATCCAATTAGGCTTCATTCAAGATGACCTAAACCCACTTGGGCTTCTCACACTCTTCACATTGGCCAAAGAAGATATGAAGATTTGAAGAGGTGTATCAAAGAGTAATAGAATAGCAATAAGATTG
>Ga0209589_1004190_pt1 | contig 25042 bp, 24 predicted proteins | sample CowpeawhiteBW_FD_187525 | JGI IMG/M metagenome (GOLD analysis project Ga0209589, IMG submission 187525) | Root nodule microbial communities of legume samples collected from California USA - Cow pea white BW (SPAdes) (version 2) | ecosystem: Host-associated > Plants > Roots > Nodule | place: USA...
TTGCGTTTATTCTTATGAATTAATGAAAAACCCATCATTTTATACTTAAAAAATTGTTTATTATTTTTTCTAGACAGGCGAACTGGTTCGATAACAAATAGTTCTTTTTTCCTAAATTTATTATTTAAACAAAGTACTATAGATATAGAAATGGTGACAATACAAACCAAATGAGTTCATGTACAGAGATTGATTAAAAAATGTGACACATAAAACTTCTAAAATATACAATAAACAAAAAGAAAACTAAATGGTTTATCTTATTTAACAACAGAAATCCCTATTTCGCATACTTATTCCATGCCTAATAATAAAAAAAAATAAAGCAATATATTTTGATCAATTGTACGATGCTTCGAACCTTAATCAACAACAGAGTGAGCATAGCTTATGGCCAACAAATCTGATATTGATTCCGATCCGTACATCTTAACCACCTCTTCCCGTTTCACCAAATCACTACCAAACGTAAATAATTCAACAAATAGACATTCCTTAGAAAGATTATTGAGACTCTATGTGAGCTTGCAGTTTTTATCGTTAAGAATTTCTATTTTGTTAAGTAGCTCTAGATGTTCTTTGTGTCAAAATTAGAACCGTCAAAGTGGGTCAGAACCCATGGACCAATCCGACCCACCACAGGTTTGGACCGGATTGGGTTGAAATTTTTTTATAAATGTAAGTACGGATCAATTTTTGAGCACGCCCACCAAGAATCTGGCTCACTCGGGTTGAACCCGTGGTGAGAGTGAGATGGGTTGGCCTACCAACTCGTATGGTCACATACATTATATTGGACTTTGCAATGTTGGGCTTTTGTTTAACCAAACACATTAGTGGGTTGACAAATGGAAACCTAGCTTCAACTCCAAATAGATGGGGATAAAGAAGATGCTTGAATAGATGAAAATGTTGTGGATTTATCCATTCTAGACTCTAATATTATAGTTGGATAAGTGACACGAATGCTTTGATCTTAGATACTAATTTGTTTTTTTTTTTTAATTTTGGTTTGTATTGGAGTTTAACATCATTTTGGATTGTACTTAGATTGTATTGAAGTTCATTTAAATTTTAATCCGAATTATAATTTATGAGTTAAGATAAAAATTATATTTTATTTTAATTAAGTGGGCTAGTGAACCAACCTGTTTAACCCACCAACCCGTGGTGGGCTGGATCGAATTCAAAATTTTTCGATTCGCTTATAAGTGAGTCAGGTTGGGTTGGTCCACCAAGTGACCAACCCGTGGTGGGTCAAGTTGGACCGGGCCAAACGACCCATTTTGACAACTCTAGTCAAAATAAAAACATGAAATCATACGTGAACATAAAAAAAAAGAAAAAAAGATAATAGGTGTTGCCAAAAAGAAATCAATCTATTTCACAAAAAATGTAATAAAAGTCAATGAAAAGCACAAGTAAAAAATTGCAACACTATTCATTAAGAATGCACTCAAATACTCATGTTCTTAAATAATTTAGATAAAACCTTCACGACTTCCTTCTGCTTCTCATACTTATGGATAAGAATCTTGAGACTCTCGAAGTTTTCATCTTGTAGCTCTTCATCTCGTAGCACTTCAACTTCTTTCTACCATTCAAAAAAAAAAGAAAACAACTCCAGAAGAAAGAAAACAAAGCGTATTTACATAACCAAGCACTCCAGGATAAAATAGAAGAACTGGTCCGTGCTGGCCACTTTCGTCGCTTCATCTGTAGGGATGACCATTCCTCCTCCTCCCGATCCCGCCACCCCCCGCGACCTGACCACAGACGTCAACCAAACGACGCCCATCACAATAGCCACCCCACCCAACCCAACAATCAACAGCCAGAGCCCGCCCGCGCTGACATCACCCCTGCCGACCCCCCCTTACGAGGCACCATTAACACCATCTCTGGTGGCTTCGCAAGTGGAGGCTCCACCTCGTCTGCCAGAAAGAGACACCTCCTCCATATACAATCCATCAACCATATCACCCATTCCCACCACAGACGCCATATGCCCCCCATCGTATTCACAGATGACGACTTCCATGGCCTCGACCACCAATAGGATGACCCCATGGTCATCACCGTTGAAATCGAAAATTATGTTGTTAAGAAAGTCCTTGTGGATCAAGGCAGCTCAGTTGACATCCTCTACTGGGCCACCTCCCAAAAATTACAACTTCCTAACACCGCCATGATCCCATATGATGAGCCCATATACGGCTTTTTCGGCGAACAAGTATCCACCCGGGGCTACATAGACCTCCATACCGTCTTTCGGGATGACACCCAAACCAAAACCCCCAATCCGCTTCCTTATAGTCGATGCGCCAACATCTTACAACATACTCCTGGGCTGCTCTTCCCTCAATACACTTGGCGCAGTCGTCTCTACCCCTCACTTGGCTATGAAGTTCCCTGCCCCATCCGGCGACATTCTGACCATACACTGTGACCAGCGCTTGACACGCGAGTGCTACATGGTAAGCTTACGCCCACAACTCCCAATCCAACAAACCAACCATATCGAACGACCCCCTGGTTCCCGCATAGCCCTATCCGGCGAGGACCTTGACCCCAGAATAGGCTGGGATGTCCGCCTCGAACCAGTGGAGGACACCACTTCTCTGGAGCTCCCCAATGGCCACTCCATTAACTTAGGCACCGATTTAAACTCTGATGAGCGTGCCACAATCACACCCATCCTCATCAACAACACAAATCTTTTCGCCTGGTTGGCCGTCGACCTCCTTGGAGTAGACCCCCAGGTGGCATCCCACAAGCTGTCCATATATAAAGAAGCTCGCTACGTGTCCCAGAAAAAGCGCAAGCTTGGGGAAGAACGCCGACAAGCGGCCAAGGTGGAGGCCGACAAGTTACTGAGCGCAGGATTTATAGAAGAAGCTCAATACACCACTTGGCTTTCTAACGTTGTCTTGGTAAAGAAAGCCAATGGCAAATGGCGGATGTGCATACACTACACAGACTTGAATAAGGCTTGCCCTCGCGACGCCTACCCCTTACCCAACATCGATCGACTCGTCGACGGCGCGGCAGGAAACAAGGTGCTTAGCTTTTTAGATGCATATTCAGGTTATAACCAAATCCCCATGGCCACAGCAGATATGCACAAGACCACCTTCATCACAGACGATGCCAACTACTTCTATAGGGTCATGCCCTTTGGCCTCAAAAACGCCGGGGCAACTTACCAGCGACTAATGGACAAAGTCTTCAGCCATCTAACAGGACACTATGTCGAAGTCTACGTCGATGACATGGTTATCAAATCCCCAAGCCATCATCAACACGCTGAAGACCTGGCGGCAGTGTTCTCCGCACTGCGCCAATATAACCTCCGCCTAAATCCTGACAAATGCGTATTCGGCGTCGACCGGGGTAAATTCCTTGGTTTCATGCTAACCCAACGCGGCATAGAGGCTAACCCTGAAAAATGCAAGGCTATCATCGAAATGCGCAGCCCCACTACCGTCAAAGAAGTCCAACGCCTAATCGGCCGCTTCACAGCCACCTCTCGCTTCCTACCCAAACTAGCTGAACAAACTCAACCCATAATCCAGCTCCTAAAGAAATCCGCCCGGTTCACGTGGACTGATGATTGTGAACAGATCTTCCTAAAACTCAAAACAACCCTAACCTCATCCACAAACCAGACACCAGCCAACCCCTACTGGTATATATCACGGCCACCGACTATACCGTCAGTGCAACACTTGTTCAAGAAGTAGAAGGCACACAACATCCTGTGTATTTTGTGAGCAGAACACTTCAAGATCCTGAAACTAGGTATCAGATGGTAGAAAAACTAGCCCTATCCTTGGTCCACACAGCACGCCGCCTCCGCCCATATTTCCAAAACCACACCATAACCGTCAAGACCGACTACCCAATCCAAAAAATATTACAAAAGCCGGACCTAGCCGGACGAATGTCATCATGGGCCGTGGAATTGTCAGAATTCAACATCCGCTATGAACCCCACGGCCCCATCAAAGCCCAGTGTCTCTTAGACTTCGTCAACGACCTACAACAAACACCCGTTGAGGACCAGTGGACGCTTCATGTAGATGGCTCCTCAAACCCAAGGGGTGCCGGCGCTGGAATTGTCTTAGAAGGCCCCAACGACATCCTCATCGAGAAATACCTTCACTTTGCTTTCAAAACGTCAAATAACCAAGCCGAGCACGAAGCCATCCTCGTCGGCCTTTCCCTAGCCCGTGAAGTCAGCGTCAAGAAGTTAACATGCAAAACCGACTCCAAACTCACCGTAGGTCATCTAAATGAGGAATTCCAAATCAAATACCCCATCCTCCTACAGTATTACCATCTGGTCCGTGCGATTATTCAATCCGCTTTCGAACAAGTCCGTGTCGAACACATCCAGAGAACCGACAACGTAAGGGCCGACATCCTTTCCAAATTGGCCAACACCAAACTCAGAAACCGTAATCGATCCCTACTACAGCAAACACTCTCCACACCTTCCATCACACACACATACCAAACATTAACCCACACCCCAGCAAGCAACGTCACCCCATCCCAAACCCAAGACTGGACCACCCCCTACATTCAATACCTCAAAACCGGCAACCCCCCCTCGACGCAGACAAAACTTGGCTGGCTAAAGCCGCCAGGTACACTATGGTAGGCGATGACCTCTACAAACGCGGATACGGCCAACCCCTACTTAAGTGTGTCACGGCAGAGCAAGCCCAATATATCATCAAAGAATTACACGAAGGAATTTGTGGTTATCATTCAAGCGCACGCACCATGGCTACAAGAGTTCTCAAAGCCGGATACTTCTGGCCCACTATAGAAGTAGACTGCTAGGATCATGTCAGGAAGTGCAAGCCATGCCAGAAGCACGGCAACCTTATTCATCAGAAACAGGAACAACTACACCACATACTGTCCCCATGGCCATTCGCTAAGTGGGGAATGGACATCCTCGGCCCCTTCTCACCCGGCAAGGGGCAAGTAAAATTCCTAATCGTAGCCGTTGATTATTTTACCAAATGGATCGAGGCCAAGCCGCTAACCACCATCACGGCCCAACAAGTCCAGCAGTTCGTGTGGAAAGACATTATATGCAGATATGGTGTACCACATACCATTATAACAGACAATGGCCGACAATTTATTGACAAGGAGTTAGCCAAATTCTACATCGGCCTAGGCATCAAACATATCACAAGCTCTGTAGAACATCCACAAACCAATGGGCAAGTAGAGGCAGCAAACAAAGTTATTCTCATAGAGCTGCGCAAGAGGTTGGATACCGCCAAAGGCCGATGGCCCGAAGAGTTAATAGAAGTACTATGGGCTTACAGATGCACCCCTCAATCATCAACAAACGAATCCCCATTCAGCTTAGTCTACGACGCAGACGCCATGATACCAGTAGAAATTGGCGAACCATCCCTGCGCCGAGAACTATACGACCCAACCCACAACCACCAAAACATGGCCTTACATCTCGACCTCCTACCCGAACTCAGAGAAAAAGCCTAAATACGCAATCTAGCTGCCAAACAACGAGCTGCCAGTAAATATAATGCAAATCTACACCCACGATCATTTATCGTCGGGGACCTAGTATGGAGAATGGCCAGCAGTGCTAGAAAGAAGGATGGCAAGTTCTCCGCCAATTGGGACGGCCTATACCGCATACTAGAAGATGCAGGAGGAGGAGCTTATCGCCTAGAGCAGTTATCTGGGGAAGAGATTCCCAACACATGGAATGTATCCCATCTCAAGTTCTACTTCAGCTAAATACTTGTAACCCCGGGTGTACTCTTTTTCCTCACTCGGTCTTTTTTCCCTAAGGAGGGTTTTGGCCAAGGAGGTTTTAACGAGGCACCCCTATTCAATAAATAAAAAGAAGGGTTCCCTACTTTATGACTCTATGTCTTTACTTTTGGTTAATTCGTTTAAGTTCCCCACCCTTACCCCAAGTAAGCGGCCTAGGTCGAACACCCTTTACTTTTGGTTAATTCGTTTAAGTTCCCCACCCTTACCCCAAGTAAGCGGACTGGGTCGAACACCCTTTACTTTTGGTTAATTCATTCAAGTTCCCCACCCTTACCCCAAGTAAGCGGCCTGGGTCGAACACCCTTTACTTTTGGTTAATTCGTTCAAGTTCCCCACCCTTACCCCAAGTAAGCAGCTTGGGTCGAGCACCCTTGACTTTTGGTTAATTTGTTCAAGTTCCCCACCCTTACCCCAAGTAAGCGGCCTGGGTCGAACACCCTTTACTTTTGGTTAATTCGTTCAAGTTCCCCACCCTTACCCCAAGTAAGCGGCCTGGGTCGAACACCCTTTACTTTTGGTTAATTTGTTTAAATTCCCCACCCTTACCCCAAGTAAGCAGCCTGGGTCGAACACCCTTTAACATACAATCGCCTACGCCGTACATAACATACACCACAAATCGTCAAATTCGATATACGCAATAACATACAGAAACTAATCGCATTAAGCATGAACGCAAATAAATGTACCAACAAAATGAACATATTGTACTAGATAATACAGACATAGGCTCAATAATACTTTTACAAATTTAAAAAATTAGTGTCCTACTCTACTAAATCATGGGCCACCTCTGCAGCCTCATCCGCTTTCCTCTCCTCCTCTGCTGCCTTCTCTTCCACCTCCTCAGCATCCCCCTCATCCCCCCTCACCAACTTTCCATCAACTATGTCCTTATCTACATCGAACCTTGCATCCGAGACGTCTACATCTGGATGGAAGAAGGCCGCCTACCGTAACCCCTGGATGACGCTGTTCTTCAAATCATCAAGTTCCCCAACAGCCCCATCATACTTATCCTTCAAGTCCTCATAGTCTTCCTCCAACTCCCCTATACGCTTGTTCAGTTTATCCTCAGAATCCAAGCAACGCACCTTCCATGTTGCCAGCCTTTTCCTCTCCGCTTCCCAACCTTCTTTCTCCTTTTCTAAAGCCGCCTTCTCCTCCTTCAGCTTATCCACCTTACCCTGCAACTCCCCAACCTCCTTTACTGCCCTTCTGTAAAGAGACCCTACACGCCGGCTCAGGACTAAAGCCTTGCTTCCAAACTCTACCATGGTTCTCACAATATGATCCACGTCCATATTATCAATAGAGTTAACAACGGTATCCGGGAGGTTGATCGAGATATCCTTCCTAACGGATATCTCCGGCAACTCAATCAACCCAGCTTCAGGCCCCTTCTCCCCACTAGCCGACCCCGCCCCGCTAGCCGTTCCAAGAAGAGCCGCCCTTATCTTCTTCACATCTTTACCCTTCCCGGGTCGAGGCGGAAGCTCAGCCTTCCTTTTCGTCCTGCCATGTACGTGCACCTCCACCACCGATTCCTACAGGTTGGGAACATCAGCTTTCCCAGCCGCCTTGGCCTTAGCGGCCATTTCTTTCCTCAATGATTGAAAGAGCGCCAGATTCTTCTTGCCAGATTGCGCCATATGCCCTGCAATAACATATCACGACTCGGATCAAAACAACTTAGCATTATTAACACAGCTTAAGTAATAAACAGATACCTTCAATATCTATTATCGGATGCACCGAATTATAAACCCTAACTAGGCCCTTAGTGGGCAACTTATCCACAAACTTCAACAACATCCCCACCACCTCCTTATCACCAGCCGACAACTCCTCCACTCCCATGTCTTTATATCGAGAAGGATTGTTGGTCCAGCTAAAGGGAAACTTGGTACTCCCATCCGCATTCAAAAAATGAGATTTACCGCCTTCCTTGACGACGACTTTGAAGTACCTGTCCTTGAAATGCTTGAAAGACTGGGAGAAGGCATCCAGTCTGCTGATGCTAGGGCGACTTATCAAGGATAGCCAAGTAACTGGCCGCCGAGGTCTAGTATCGTAGAAATACAAAAAAGCGTAAGGAGTGGGCTCCAAGTATAAAGACTAGCACAGGATGCGGAAAGCCTGCAAATAAGCCCAACTGTTCGGATGCAGCTGTGTGGGTGCCATATTCAACGCCCGCAACACGCCCGTGGTAAAATCGTCTAGCGGCAATCGTACATGAAGTTGAGAGAAGTGGCACATGTACATGTAGAAGAACTTTTTGGTAGCCCCTTCCTGCCCGTGGCATACCCGGTCGATAGCGCTGACCTTCTCCAAAGAAACAATACCCCTACTGACACCCTTGGAGATAACAGGTGCGCAATTCAACCAGGAGTTCAGTAAGCGGGACCACCTGAACAGAGACGACTGATCATGAACATCACCAGCCACCCACCCGTAGGCGACTTTCGCCGGCCAGTTGCTCTCCTCTAACTCTTCGGGGGGATCCTCCCGAACCTCCCTTACAACCTCCACTGGCATCCCACTGGTACCAGCCATAGAACTCGTACCCTCATCACCAAGCAACCTATCTTTACTCCTCTCAGACTCAGTACTCTCGCTACTACTAAACGTAGACATGCTATCACTACTAGATATACCTGGTTTTGTTTTTTTACGAGAAGATGTCGGTCGAAAGTGGGAACTAGTCAGACAGTATTACGAGCACAAGATCTCTAGATTCAGAATTCTCGCAAATGAAACAAGTAACCTCCCATCTGTTTTCAAATCCATATTTATGGTCCACGATCTCAAACGACGAAAATCGTCCCGCCAAAATGATACCCCAGACCAATCGACACCATCATTACGAAGGATATGACACTTCAAAACGACGGCGCCAAAACTTTTTCGATTTGACCAACTGGCACCCCTTCACCTACCTTCTGACAGTTACAAATTCTTAGCCTTAACACTGTTCACCACACTTAAAGGTTGGGGGACTGGTGTATCACACCTAGCCGATTTCACTAGCACATTAAAACATATCACCCTTGGTCGACAACTCATATCGGACAAGGCTGGGGGACTAGTGTACCACACCTAGCCAAACTAGACCAAACAAGTAAACAATATGCATATCAAGGCAGCCAAGTATCCAGCCTAGTCCGGCTTAGCCTAACCTACACCAACGTAAGCCATCATGACAAATAGCCGGCCTAGACCGACCACTCCAGCATATCCGCTAAGTTTAGAACCTAGGCCGACCACTCTAACGAACTCAACATAATGGAGACGTCCACTTCCAATAAACCTTAAGGGCCTGAGTTTGGGCCCTGGCCCACTCGCAAGCCCCACCTAGAGCCCAAGTCAAGGCCCAGCCCATGAAATGGTCAAACGTCATTAATGCTCTATAAATACGCGTGGACCCCATCATTTAAAGGTACGCATTCATTAATCACTGATTTGACTTTAGGAGAACTTTAACTTACTTGAGCTTCAGAGACTCTTCTGCAGGTAACCCCTCCTGGGTCCAAGCTAACATGTATCGACCGAGAAGAAGCCAACTGAGGAGATAGCGGACTATAGGGTAAGGTGACGCTTGTGCCTAATCTATCTTATTTGTTCTCTGCAGGAACATAAATAAATATATAATTTAAATGAACACAATTTGAAATCTAGTACAATATTCTATGCATGCACAATGTTGTATGCATGCAATCATTTTGGTTACTCCTTACAACACCTGGTTTCATTTCACACCTATCTTTTTTTATCTATTTTTGTTTTACTCTGTGCATCCCCATATTTTGTTAACCCACAATGCTTGTGTGTTTTGTTATTATTTTGGACTACTTTTATTTTACACTATACACCCTCACATGTGATAATCCTGCACCCTTATATATTTGTTTATTGTTCTTAGGTTTGTTTGTTGTGTTTACTCATTGTACCTCAATATTCATTACACATACCTCTCACTTATTGCTCACTGCACCACACATTTACTATTCTGCACCTTGTAGGTTTTATTTTATGTTTGAGCTATTTTAAATTTTAGGCTTTTATTTTAGTTTTTGAATACATGTTTTAAACTTTTTACACCGACCACTTGTTTTTCAACACCCCACTTTCTCACACACTCATTCTTTTTCTAAATAATATAAAAATATTAAAAGTATGAGTACTCGTGTAATTGTTCGCATCGTCCAAGTACTTAATATCTTTCTTTTTTTGAGTGATTAAATACGCTTTTAAAGGTATGAGTACTCATGTGACCGTCTGCATCGTCTCAATATATATGTGGTCCCTTTCCTTTCTTCAAAATTACCATAAAAATGTTTTCTCTTTCACTTTTTGTATCTGTCTGACCGCTCGTATCATGTGACTAGGAGTGTCAAAATGGATTTGGCTCGATGGGTTAGCCTATCAACCCGACAACAAATAAGTGAGCCGGGTTAGATATTTCAGCCTGTCAACCCGATGTAGTTCGATCCGTCTGGCCCGCTAGTCTGTTAGGCCACAACACGGGTTGGGGTGGCCTAACCCACGACCCATTTCAATTAAGTATAACATTGCTTCACTTTTTATTTTTCTTCCTTCGTTCACCCACCACACCAACCACGAACATACACAAGTTCTCTTCTTCCCAGAGAACACGCTTTTTTCTTCCCATTACAAGGGTCACTTACAACGACAAAGATCATCCACAGTGTGGTAAAGCTAATTGATAGCAAAGATCATCCATGATGCGATGAAGCAAATCGATGGCAAGTTCGTTTCTCTTCTTCAATTTGGTTTCTGTTATCTGATTCACCCTAATTTATGTTCTACGCAACTCCATTTGGACAACGGGACTCCATAGGTACGAAGATCATCGATGACGGCGAAGTAACCCATGATAGGTTCCATTACCTTCTTCGATTTTGTTTCCCTTTTCCAATTCCCCCTAATTTATTGTTGCTAAAGCAAGGCTTTACAACTCTGAATAAATTGCCCTTTTTCGATTTGCCCTAATTTGGTGAACCTACAATGAATTAATGATGATCTCATTTAAGTTTGTGGTTTTTGTTTATTTACTAAATAGTGTTTGAGAGCCTGGTACTGCAATCATGGTATGCGTAACATGTATATTCAGCGATTTGAGTGAGTATTATGTTCATATGAAGCGATGTGTTTGGACGAATAAATAAAGTTTAGCTTGCCAACCCGACCTCCTGCCAATCGAGTTCTAAATTTCATCCCGTTTTCAATTGGTGGGCCAGCCCGAATCGATTCATTTTTGGCGAGTCAATATCAGGTGGGCTAAAATAAGTTGAGCTGACCCATTTTGTCATCTCTACGTGTGACACCTATTTTCAAGTAATTCAAAAAATACCAAAAATAAAAAAAAAAAGAATTTTCAAAAACTAAAAAACAAATAAATTCTCAAATCGTCTTTTAAGAACAATGTGATCCTTGATTCCATTCTGAATAGAGATACAAAGGAGCAAGGCTAGTCCTTGTCAGGTTCACTTCTAAAAGATTAAATTATTTACCTTATTGCTTTCCAAATAGTTGTTCTTAAAGAACTACGTAACCCTGATTTCTCATTTTGAATGAGAAAATGTAGGGGTAAGGTCAATCCTTTCTTATTTTATTATGGGAAAAATTAACATTTTGAGAATTATAACAACTTTGCATGTTTAATTAAAGTATCGCCCTTGGGCAGACGTTGTAGTGTGCTAACACCTTTCCTACGCGTAACCGACCTCCGGACCCAAAATTTGGTTCTTGTAGACCATGTCTTATTTTACGATTTTCCATAATAAACTATGACAACGATTCCAAAATCTCTTTTCAAGCTCATTTCTTTTGGTTTGCCTTCCCGTCATGATTTCGGTTGCGTGAAATAGATGGCTGACAACAATAACTTCCTCAGTATTCCAAAGTTTGATGGCGACTATGATCACTAGTCCATGCTAATGGAAAATTTGCTGAGATAAAAAGAGTATTGGAATATGGTGGAGCAAGGCTATGAAGAGCCTAAAGTATTGAAGTCACTCACAAGAGCATAACATCCAACCTTGGAGGAGAAAAAGCTAAAGGACTTGAGAGCAAATAATTATTTTTTTCAATCTATTGACAATAATATTTTGAAAACAATCACCTACAAAGCCACCTCTAAAGAACACTTGGATTTGATGAATAAAAAATATCAAGGAAATGCTTGAGTTCAACAAGCCGATCTTCAAAGGTTACACATGGAGTTTGAAATTCTAGAAATGCAAAGTGGTGAGTGTGTGAATGATTTTATCTCTAAAGTCATGATAATTGCAAATGAAATGAAAGAAGCAGGAGAAACCATGGAGGATGAACATATTGTTTTTGTGCATACTGTTTGACAAATTCAATTAAATTGTATGCTTAATCTAGGAATCTAAAGATATCAATAAGATGAAAATAAATGAGTTGCATAATTCATTGCTTATACATGAACACCAAATAAAACGAAAGGAAGTGACTGAACAAGCATTAAGGGTTACAGAAGACAACTTTGCTCTACAAACTAATGAAAGGTTTGATAACAAAAGTAGAAGGCGTGGTGGACACAAAGTAGGAATGATAAAAATACTTGTGCCTGAGGGTATTCACTAATAAAATATGCGATGGATAGTTGGTACCCGCAGGTATTTATTGTTATAAATAATAAAATAATAGTATCACAAAATCTGTTGAATGAGATTTTCTCCAGCTTTTGCGCACATATTTGTTGCCTCCCCCTAAATTGCATTTGGTCAGGTCGTGCAATTTCATCGCAACTTTCGAGTGGTTTCACATGACGTAGAAGTTTGATCCTCAGACGTTTTGACCATGAAGGTTTGTTACCTCCTCCACAAGCCAATGGAAATGGTTATCATGGTAGCATACGAAACAGACCACCCCATCTCTCTATAAATAAACCTTTTGCTTCCTCCAGAAACACACACCACAATTCACCATTCTTCTCTTCTCTCTCATTCTCTTTTCTTCCCTCCATATTTGATTATCCTGGGTTTAAGTTATTTACTTTTTTTAGAGTTCTTTGCTAGTTCTAAGATCTTCGAAAAATCGGGGAAGTTCTTGTTGTATCTTGGGGACTTGCGTAACACACCACAGATAATTCCTTAAGGGTAGTGAATCTACACACCTCAGGAATTCCACCTAGTTTGTGTTTTCATCAACTTTTACAACAATCTTAAGGTAATATGGACAGCAACACCAACTCTACACAGAAGAAGTCAAACAATGTTCTCAGAAAGCATACCATCTTAACAAAGCCTTTCTTGAATATTACGAAAGTCAAAGTTACCATTAAGGAACGTGCTACTACAGAGGCTAGGGTATCATCTACTAAAGCTCAGAAAAGGTACGTGGAAAAACTTGATCATAAGAGTAAAGTTAGTTTTAAAAATTCCCATCCCATTACATCTAACCCCACTTTTAAGGTTAGGAACGACAATCCTCCTCTGGAAAATATAGCTGAAGGAGAGGACATAAATTTTATTGTGGTTGTTTCCAAAATAAATATGATGACCAGTGTGAGCAATTGGATGGTACACTCTAGTGCTACCAGGCATATCTGTGTAAACAAAAGTGCGTTTACCTCTTACACTAGTGTGAAGGAAGGAGAAAAACACTTGTATCTTAGTCATTCCAAAATAATTTCTATTTTAGGAAAAGAGAAAGGTCTTCTAAAGCTCACATCTAGGAAGACTTTGGCCTTAAATGATGTGTTATATGTGCCATCAATCAAAGTTAATCTAATCTCTATAACATTGCATGGAAAAGTTGGCGTTAAAATGTCATTTGAATATGATAAAATCATTTTGACAAATAAAAATAACATTTTTGTGGGGAAGGGATATTGTGATCAAGGTCTCTTTTATACTCAATATTTTGGAATGGCAGCATATGTTTACCACCCATCCTCCACTTTCACACCTCATGTTTACCACTCCATTTCCTTCAAACTCGATGAAAACAACTTTCTGGTATGGCAGCATCAGGTCTTATCCACCATCAAAGGCCTCAACTTCATGCACTATCTTCATTAAAATGGTTACCCACCTCAGTATATACCTGGTCCTGATGCATCCTCTCTTATCAACCCTCAATATCTTGGTCATCAACGCCAAGATCACCTCATCGTTGCATGGTTACTTTCGTTTATGATGCCTCCGCTACTAACCAAGATGGTTGGTCTGCATACGTCTACCACGATCTGGCAGTCCCTTTACATATATTACTCCAATCATTCAAGAGCCAGAATCAAGAAACTCAAGACTCCGCTTAAAGCAACCAAGAAAGACAAAAGTATTATGGCATATCTTCTTAACATCAAACAAATGGTAGATTCTCTTCTTGTTATTGGTTGTCATATCAGTGTTGATGAACACATTTAAGCAATTTGAGATAGTGTGCTTGATGAATATGATGTTTTTGTTACATATGTTCTTTCTTGTATTGACCCATATATTGTATCTTAGATTGAAGCGCTTCTCCTTTCTCATGAAGAAAGACTTGAGCGTCACAAATCCTCTAAATCCTTTCTTCAAGCCAACTTTACGTAGTCTTCTTGGTACAACAACAATAATAATGGTGGTCACTCTTATACACGATCTGATCGTGGCTTTTCTCGAAATCATGGTTCTCGTGGTGGTGGGCGTTCTTCTATCATGCATTCCAAAATTAAACACTTCGAGCTGGATATCCACCATGTTCGACATCTTCCAGCTCAATTTCAAGTACTTGACGCTTTCACCAAAGCTGTCTTTGGTCAATCTTTTCTCGCTTTTCATAACAAACTTAGGGTTTTGGTTCTTTACCCATCACCCTAAGTTTAAAGGAACATGTTAAACCAGAGTTGCACCAACGTCTATAACGTCTTTTTGTTTGTTCAGTTTCTCTTTCATTTCTCTTTCTTTTGTTGCATATATCTCTACGTAAATAACAAGTGTCTCTTTCTCTTCGTTTTGTGGTGATATTGAAACTGAGAGAGAATAACGTTAAAGGAATATTGCATGAGTATTATTGAAAGGTGTATTTGATACAAGGAAAAGAAGCCTTTGATATAGGCAAGCCTAGAGAAAAACTAACTAATAGAAAGAGAGCCTAGAAAAGAATTAACTAACAAAAAATAACTATATTACGATTACAATAGAGGTATATTGCATATACCCTTAACATGCCACCATAAACTTAGGGTGGATGCTGCAAGCTAGAGACCTTAAGTTTATCACGAAAATTTTGAAAATTATCTCTTGAGACAAGTTTTGTGAGAGCATCTATAAGTTGAAGTTGGGCTGGGATATGTTGAACATGAAGATGTTTCTTGCAAACATGGTCACGTACATAGTGGACATCAAGAGCAAAGTACTTTGTTTTTGAATGAAATATGGGATTGGTAGTAAGTAACAATGCGCCAAGGTTATCTGAATATATAATAGGCGAGGGAGGAGAAAAAGAGAGCTCTTTAAGAAGCAAAACGATCCAAGAAAGTTCAGATGTGGCAGAGGCAATGCTGCGAAACTCTGCTTTAGTGGTGTTGCAGGATACAACAACTTGCTTTTTGGAGGACAACGTGATGAGATTTGATCCTAGATATATGCAAAACCTGGAGGTCGATTTTCTATCAATGGGATCTGAACCCCAGTCAGCATCTGCAAAGCAACAAAGGGTAAGATCAGTTTTTGGTGTGAAACGAATACCAAAATGAGTGGTTCCAATAACATATCTTAAAATGCATTTAACTGCTTGCTAATGTTGTAGGTGTGGTTGGTGCATAAATTGTGAGACCTTGTTAACTGCATATGTGAGATTAGGTTGAGTGAATGTAAGGTATTGTAGAGCTCCAACAATCTGCCGATATAAGGTGGGATCCGAAAATGCTTTAGATCCATCCATGGTTAGCTTGAGAGAGGTTATCATCGGTGTTGGCTGAGGTTTTGTAGAAGTCATGCTTGCTTTAGATAGAAGTTGATTTGCATATTTTGTTTGGGTAAGAAGAAGCGATCCACTTGATTGCCAATGGGCTTCCAGACCTAGAAAGTAATGAAGCTTGCCAAGATCCTTGAGCAATAATTTTTTGTTGAGTGTAGTGATAAGAGTCTGAATGGCAGATGATGAGGTGCATGTGACTAGAATATCATCGACATAGATTAGAACAAGTATGATGCAAAGTTGAGGATCGGTGAACAAATAACGAAGGATCAGAAATAGTTTATATAAATCCAAGGTTAATCAAAGTGGTACTTAACTTTTGATACCAGGCTCTAGGGGCCTGTTTTAAACCATAAATGGCCTTATTTAAGCGACAAACAAGGTCAGCCTGAGAAGAGAACTCATGTGGTTGTTCCATGTACACAAGCTCTTCAAGATCACCATTGAGAAAGGCATTGTTGATGTCAAGTTGACGAACAGTCTAGCCAGCGGAGAGAGCAAGAGATAACACCAATCGGATCATGGTTGCCTTTACAATATGGCTGAATGTCTCAAAGTAATCGAGACCTTCAATTTGGTTGAACCCTCGTGCAACGAGTCATGCTTTTCGTCGTTCAATGGTGTCGTCAGACTTATATTTGTTCTCGAAGATCCATTTTGATGTGATGATATGAGCACTAGGGGGAGGTTGAACCAATGTCCACGTTTTGTTTCTTTGGAGAGCGTCAATGCATGGCTTACTTCCATGCAGGATCAGTAAGTGCAACCTGGGCAAACATAGGAACAAAATCAGTGGTAGTAGAGATCCAAGCTTTAGGTTTAAATATATAAGACTTAGCTCTAGTTTCCATGGGATGCACATTAGTCGAAGGAGTAGTGTTAGCGAGGTCCACAAAATTAGATAACGCTAGTATCTAGGATGTATCATGATGCAGGGATGCAAGAGATTGAGTAGAGTTTTGTGTTAGAGAGGTTGTATGTTTTGATGTTGAAGAGGTGTTTGAGGAGGGTGAAGGAGGGGGCATGCGTGAAACAAATGTCGCAGGTGGATCAGAGGTGCACGTTTGATGTGAGATAGTGGGAAGCAAAAGCATTTTTGTCGATGTAGGATTAACACCAGATTCAGAAGATGGAGTGTGTGGGTCAAACATATTTTGTGTGCATTTATAGGGAAACTCTTTTTCATTAAAAGTAACATCCTTAAATGTATATAACTTGCCATTTGGATGAAGACAAAAGTAACCATTCTTGTTTACAGAATAGCCAAGAAATAAACATGCGTGAGATTTGAAGTCAAACTTATGTTTATTATATGGGCAAAGAAGAGGAAAACAAGTGCGACCAAAAACACGAAACAAATCATAGTTTGATGGATGATGATAAAGAACTTCATGAGGTGTTTTATTTTGAAGAACTTTTGTGGGCAAATTGTTTATGACTAATGTGGTATATTTGAAAGCAAAGTCCCAATATTTTAATGGCATAGAGGCATGTGCAAGAAAACTTAAGCCAGTCTCGACAATGTGTCTGTGCTTTCTTTCAACAGTCCCATTTTGAGGATGTGAATAAGCACATGTATATCTATGAGTTATGCCAAATTTAGCTAAAAATTTATCAAAATGTTTAAATTCACGAGCATTATCGGTTTAAATGGTCTTTATAGGTATACCTAATTGTTTTTCAATCATGGTTTTGAAATTAAGAAAAAAATCAAATGCTTGGGACTTTGAATGAAGCATATAAATCCATGTAAATCTGGAATAAGCATCAACAAATGAAATGTAATACCTATCACCATTAATAGAGAAAACATGAGCAGGACTTCAAATGTCAATAAAGAGTAATTCTAGGGGTTGAGTATAGACAGTGTTAGTATAGACAGTGTTAGATGATCTAAAAGGTAGTTGATGTATTTTGGAAATAACACAAGAATTACAGAAGACAGAACCACTGTGAAAAGAAATGTTACAACTTTTGAGAATTTTCTTGATGGTGTCAGATGTTGCATGACCTATGCATGCATGCCATAGGTCTAGAATTGATGCAGAAGTAGTCGAAACTTGGTTAGCTTGAGGTTGGGGCCAACATTTCAATGTAGGAAAAATGTATTTACCGTCTTTAAGTTGACCTTGGAGCAATATCTGTTTTGTTACCTGGTGTTTGACATTGCAATGAGAATGAAAGAATTCAAAATATACACAATTATCTTTGGCAAATTGAGACACACTCAAAAGATTTTTTGCGATGTTTGGAACACATAAAATATTATGCAGATCAAAATTGGAAGAATTTGATAGAGAAGAGAGAGTAGTAGAGCCAACATGGGTAATAGTCAAACCTGATCCATTGCCAAGTTTAACATGTTTAGATCCATTGTAGTTTGTTTTAGATGTAAAATTTGAAGGATCACTTGTTATGTGATGGGAAGCCCCACTATTGAGGTACCAAAAGGATTCAGGCATGGATGAAACAATAGAAATTTGATCAAAGATATCATTATTGGAAGAAGAAACCTGAGAATGGTGCAACTGAATGGAAGGTTTGAAATCTTGGTCAAAATGGTGCCAACACGAAGCAACAGAATGCCCATATTTCAGGCATAATTGACAATGAATGCGAGTATTGGAATTTTGATGGGAAGGTGCGGACTGAGAAGAACTATTTCTGAAATTTCGACCTCCACGTACAGAGAACTGTTAACACGAACGTTGTCTACGACCACGATCTTGAGACCTACCTCGAGAGGAAGAATGCCAAGAGGATGTGGTGGCATGAACCTAAAAGACATTATCAGTTTGTTTGTGTTTTTCCAAGCATTCCTCATGTGCGATAAGTAAGGCTTTCATTTCATCAACACTGTATGGTTTTGTGTGCGAGAGTATGGACGTGACAAAGCCATCGTAGTCATCTGGCAGGCAATCAAGAATGGCTTCAACGTGATCGGCATCAGAAAGGGGAGATCCAATGGCAGCTAGAGAGTATACAATTTTCTTGATATCAAGAATATACGTAGATATCGAATGATCTTTCTTTGCCATTTGGAGTTGAAGTTTTGACTTTTTAACACGATCGAGCTCTGGATTGACTTGCAAAGTATACTATTAAATTTTGTCAAATGGTAGCGAAGGTACACAAACCAACCATTTTTGTTAACTTGGAAGACGACATCGAACCCAGAAGCCATGCCATAATGAGATGATCTTGTTGTAGGTGATGAGTATATGCAGGATTGATTATGGAGGATGCTTCTGCTGTTGGCGTCAAGAATTTTGGTGGAGGAGGAGTACCATCAAGAAAGTGGTAGAACTGTAGCTCGTGGATAGTGACTAGAATTTGATGCTCCCAAACCAGAAAATTTTCATCATCTAATTTGATGGAAAGGGTGGAGGTGAATGTATAAGGAGAAGGGGATGAAGAAGTCATGGAGGAGATTTTAGAGTTTTGTGTTTTTGCGGAAGTCATGGTAAAGAAAAAAAAAAGATTAAGCTCTAGATACCATGTGGTGATATTGAAACTGAGAGAGAATAACATTGCAGGAATATTGCATGAGTATTATTGAAAGGTGTATTTGATACAAGGAGAAGAAGCCTTTGATATAGGCAAGCCTAGAGTGAAAAACTAACAGAAAGAGAGCCTAGAGGAGAACTAACTAACAAAAAATAACTACATTACGGTTACAAGATGTTGGGATTTTCAGGACTTTTGAAATATGAGAGATATGAGATATATGAGAGATATATGTGATATGTTATACGGAGGAACATATTTTTTTATTTTATTGATATACTCTATATATAGAGCAAAATATAACAAATATTAAGTATAAAATATTTAGAATATCTCACTCCTAATCTAAAATAATAACAAATTTCTAAAACTGACACATATCTCTAAAACTGAAATATTTTCTAAAAACTAATTTAAATAAAAAAGATATTCAGTAATATTCTCAACATTCCTCCTTGCTTAATATTTGTTTATTTTATATCTTTAGATTTGATTCTCCATCTTTTGATGCTTTATTTTCTCCTCTTTTTGTGCTTGCAATATTTGTTTTTCTCCTTCTTCCATGGCATCACATCTTTCTTCAATTTGGCATCATCCTTCATATTTCTTCTTATATCAACATCATCTTCTTTTTCTTTGTTCGGTGTGGATTTCATTGCATTGGCATTGGACCTTTTATGAATATTAGAATGTGAACCTCCATCTACTTTCTTCCAGATATATTTATCTTCTAATTTTGATCCTTCTTTCATACTCACTATATTTGTAGCAAATTCCTCCTTCATAAAATCCAACACAAATATTTTGTCTTTTATGTGGATTTTGAATACCTCTATGTTGTTAGCATTTTTTATCACACATACTTTATTTTCAAAGGAGACCTTATAACCTTTCTCTAACAATTGAGCAACACTTAACAAATTATGGGTAATCTCAGAAACATATAAGGCATCAAAAATTAATTTGATACCTGAATGAGTTTTAATTGAAATTGTTCCTGTACCTTTCACAACAAGTTGTTCTCCATTCCCAATTCTTACCTTGGAAATATTTGATTTATTCAACTCCTTGAAAATTTCTCTATCATGAGTTATATGGTTTGTGCAACCACTATCTATAATCCAATCTTTTGAAGATTCGTTGGTAATGACACATGATGTTGTAAAAAGTAGATCCTCCTCTGATTTATCCTCATCTGATTTATTCTCCACAATCTGAACATCTTCTTGCGAATCTTTAGATTTGTATACCTTTTTTCCACATGTCCCAATTGACCGCATTTGTGACATTTGACATCTGGCCTCCACCAACACCAGTTGGGTTGATGACCTTTTCTCTTGCAATGGGGACAAGATGGAAAAACCTGTGTGTTGTTGTATTTGCTCCTTCTATTTTTCTTGACTATGAGAGCATTCTCTTCGGTGTAATTTAAATTACCTTCAACCGCCTCATGATCTTCTCTCATCAATCTTCGTTGTTCTTGTGCTTGCAAGGCATGTATCACCTCTATAAAGGTGATTGTAGACAAATCTTTTGTGTTTTCTAAGGAAGCAATAGATGCCTCATATCTTTCTGGCACCGTCACCAGAATTTTCTCAACGAGACTGGAATCTGAAAACTCCTTTCCCAAAAATTTTATCTTGTTGGCAATACCCAACAATTTGTTTGAGTATTCTTTAATCATCTCTGACTCTTTCATTCTTTGCATCTCGAACTCCCTTATCAAATTCAAAACTTTCAATCCTCGAATCTTCTCGTTCCCTTCATATTCTGCTTTCAAGTATTCCCATATTTCTTTGGGAGACTTTAGAGTCATGATCCTGGTCATAATCATTTGTGAAACACCTGCAAACAAGCATGATTTTGCCTTTGCCTTTCTCATTTTCTTTTCTTTATGCGCTTTCATTTGAGCCACGGTGGGATTTTCAGACAAGGGAACATCATCTTCCTCCACAACTTCCCATAGATCTAGCCCCTCTAGATATGTTTGCATCCTTCCGCCCATAGATCATAGCTTTCACCATCAAAGAGTGGAATAACGACGTGTGACATATTTCTTTCCATTCTATCAGCGATAAGAACAATGGTTCTTGATACCAGTTGTTGGGATTTTCAGGGCTTTTGAAAATGTGAGAGATATGAGATATATGAGAGATATATGTGATATGTTATACAGAGAAACATATTTTTTTTTTATTTTATTGATATATTCTATATATAGAGCAAAATATAACAAATATCAAGTATAAAATATTTAGAATATCTCACTCTTAATCTAAAATAATAACAAATTTCTAAAACTGACACATATCTCTAAAACTGAAATATTTTCTAAAAACTAATTTAAATAAAAAAGATATTAAATAATATTCTCAACACAAAAGACATATAGTGCATGTACCCTTAACACATTTACACACCTTTTGTTCATAACTTTCTTTACATGAAGCGAAGTAGAAAATCATTGCATAAGAACAAATCAAGAAGACTAGATAAGACAAAGATGGTTAATATGTATTGTTTACTACAATATGCTAGATTTAACTTGGATCTACCGCAAGTCTTTGCTGACTCAATATCGACTAGCTAGAGACAATATATGAGTGTTCACATGTTGTAACTAAAGGTTCGACAGTAAGTGATAAACTAAATCTAAAATTTTGTTCCTATTGCGGAGTGTTTGTATATGTCTCCCATTAAGATTTTGTTCGTTAGAAAAAATTTAGGAAAATCGGAGGCAGCAGTGTAAAATTTCCATTTCAAATAAATATTCTATAATTTAATATTTTTTTTAGATAAAAGAAATAAAATAATATATTATACAAATATATAACTAATTATTTTTCATTTCTTAAATTATTAAATTTTTAATTTTAAAATTCATGAAAAATAAAAAAAAAAATATTTTTTGAAATTTTAAAAATTTTAAAAAATATTTCAAATAATTTTTTACGATTTAAATTTTAATAAATTTTAAAAATAATAGAGAAATGATAAATTTTATGACCTTTTTAATTTTTAAAATACAATAAAACTATTAAAAAATAAGAGTAGATTTTATAACGATTTTTAATCAATAATATTTTTTTTTTCTTTTCTAGCAACAATGTTAGTGTTTAAAATATTTTTATGACAAACTAATTTTGATATATATAATTGTGATAATTATTTTAATCGTAAAAACGTTCATCTGTGATGAATTTTTACTATTAAAATTTGTAATTTTAATCTTGAGTAGATGCTTCTATTTTTCCTTAACTGATAATGAAACATTTTTTTCCTGCAGACGAGTTTTAAAAAATTTCTAAAATATAAGGTACCTACCTTCCTGTTATATATATATATATATATATATATATATCTTGTGTTTCACAACAAGAATTTAATAATATAACAAATTAAAATTTTCACTTTTCATGGGAAGAAAATCTCCTCTTACCCTTAACATTCTGAAAATGCAGGTTTTTGGTAGACTGCGGGTACTCATTCAGGATTTAGGTAGACATTGAAAGATGAAGACGACAAGAAAGAGTGAGAGAAAAAGTGAAGCAGAAAGGAGCAAATGAGTTAAAGAAAAGATCTACAATAAGATAAGTTGTTACATGATCACTATTATGTGATGGATTTTCTCATTATATATAAAAGAAATAATAAAGGGTATAGTTATTATTAATCTATAACTGAAGAAAAGAAAATGTAACACATCCTCTTAGGTGTGCAAATCACTAATCATTATCATACTTTATCATGAGCTTTGTTTTTCAACACTAATCAAAGTTGTTGTGCAACAAGATGTAGTATGAGAGAAAAGAAAAGAATGCAGGAACAAGAAACATCATCCTCTTGGGCATGGTGTAGAAATCCTCGTCAGATCCTTCTTCAATGATTGGCTCCAATCTTGGAAAACGATTGGAACACTTTTGTTGAGTTATGAGAAGAGCAGGAGCAACCTCTGGACGGTATTTCCGAATGTCTCTTACTTCCCTCAGCATATCCTTTTTATGTATATAAGCAACTTTGTTAAGAGGTATAATTTAAATCTAGTTCAACCCCAAAAACCGGTTTGTTAACAAATTCCTTTGATTTTTCTTGACTTTTTTCTTTAATCAAAGAAACTCAACCTTAGGAAAATGCTAATGCACCGGTTGGGGTTGGCTTTTGAGAAAGGGCGGTGCAACTATTTTATACACGCATGCATGCAGATGAACGTACGATGGAGGAATCAATTAACCAACGAAAGAGGTGGAGAGGAATGCTTGTGTGGCCAACCTATTTTGAACACATTCCTGGTGGAAATTTATCACTCACAACTCATTAATTAATGCTTGAAAAAGTCTTTTTGGTAGGATCGTAGATTTCGCAGCCAAGCGTTTTACATTCTGGAATTGTGTTAAAATAGCAAGTGGTGTACATTTATCAGTTTTATAGTTTTCATTATAGTGCTCATATGTTGCAACAAATGAAAAATTCATTCTCTCTCTTTATATATATAATTGTAATGTATAAATCAAGATTAATAAGTAGTTGTAAGATCCGATAAAATTAAATAGTTAATTAAATAATTATTTAATAAATGCGATTAATAAAAACATTTAAAGTATTTAATGCGGATTGTTATGACGTGGAAAAATATTAGCTTAAATGATTAAGAGTACTTTATTGTGTGTGAGGACTTGGGTTCAAGTCTTATGTATGCTAGTTGTATGTTATTTAATTTATGCTTTTTGATGTTGTATATTGAATGTTTCATGTGATGATAAATTCCTAAAATTGTAAAAGTGATCACAAATACGAATTTGGTTGAGTTGGTTGCACTTGAGTTGGTGAATGATATGTTGTGAGTTCAAACCTTGCTAAGGACAAATTCATCCTCTTTTTGCTAATTTCTTTTGGCATGAATATGAAAGGGTTGGGAAACCTAACAGCTAATGGAGAGGCAACGTAGGGGCTGAAACACAATGGGTTAATATCCATTGAATGGCCTTAGTCATAATTTTTATTTAATAAAATTCGTTTTAGCAAAGTAAAGAACAATTAGGGCACATTAAGCTTGAGAGAGAAGAGAGAAGGAGAGGAAAATTAACCTGGGAAAGTGCAGAAAGTTCTGAGAGTGAGAGGGGGTGATTCTGGTTCGTGAAAGAGGCCAAGGAAAGAAGAGTTGAAGTGCTTCTTTTTAGCAAAGGGAAGAAGGTGTGCAAGGAGAGTGAGAATCTCAATTGGAGCGGGAATTTTAGGTAAGGGGAGTTATTTTCGAGTGTTTTTAATCATATTCACCATACTTTGCCTTGATTGATCGAAATTGCATGTTTCCATTTGTTTTCCGCACTGTTTTATCGAGTTTCTGGGTTCAATATGATGAAGGATTATCTTGTTTCCTTTTAGAGTTATGAATATGGTGAAGTTGTTTAAGAAAGCCTTTTGAAAATTCTCACTGGACATTAAGATAGCATGCTATCTAGATGTGAAGGTTCATTTCTCAAGCTCATGAAAGGAAGAAGAGAGTTGGATTCAAGCTTAAACACACACAACAATAACAACACTAAAGAGCAAAATGAAAGAAGAAACAATAAAAATGGAAAGCATAGAAGATGAAGAATGGAAGAAGCACGCCACTCATAGGGGGGGATCTAAGCCAACCAAGCCCTAGAGATGAGTGATGGTGCCGCCACTTGCAAGCAAGATAAGGCAAAGGTGAGTTCACTTCTAGGAAGGAGAGCTCACGAAAATTGGTGGTTGAATGCACAAA
>Ga0209589_1004191_pt1 | contig 25039 bp, 15 predicted proteins | sample CowpeawhiteBW_FD_187525 | JGI IMG/M metagenome (GOLD analysis project Ga0209589, IMG submission 187525) | Root nodule microbial communities of legume samples collected from California USA - Cow pea white BW (SPAdes) (version 2) | ecosystem: Host-associated > Plants > Roots > Nodule | place: USA...
AAAAAAAAAATTCTCTTTATATATTTTTATATATATATATATATATATATATATATATATATATATATATTCTTTTTTAGACTTTTCTTATATTATTTTTTGAACATGTGAAGCTAGTACCGTAAAAAATTAAAAGAAAAGTTTGAAACATAATTTAACTTTTTGCTGTGTTTACACCAGATATGTGACAGTATGTTATCATATTATATTATTATTACATTCTAATTAAATGTTACTTTTACTTGATATTATCAATTTTGTTAAATATTTGATATTAATAATTTTAATGTTCCTTATTTAATATCACAATATATCATCACATATATAAAATAAACTTCTATACCCTATGAATTACAATATTGGCCAGACTATAAATTCTACCAATCCGACCAAATTTAATTACACTGACCAATCCAAGTCAACTTAACTATATTTTAATTAATTATGAGTTTAGTTTGTATTTATTTCAATTACACATTATAGTCATGTTTAGAATCGTATTCATCACTATAAAAATTAATTAGTTTAACCTATCTCGAGGTACAAATATAAATAATTATATATATATATATATATATATATATATATATATATATATATATATATATAAATATATATATATATATATATATATATATATATATATATATATATATATATATATATATTGTATCCATAACCTTAAACCAGCATCTTTGATAGCAAACATTAATTATTTCTTATCATTTGTGATTATTCTATCATTGTTTATTGTTGTTATTCATTCAACATTATCATTTATCTAATTAGGTGTTAGTTCAACTAGTCTACACTTCTTTTTCCTCTTTATTATGCTCTTCTCTTTTCCTTCATTTTCCATTTTTAATATTTCATTATCTATTATTAATGTTTATCGCGCATTTTAAGTAATTATTAACTTTGTGCGATACATGTAATAAGTCTCTTGGACATGTGTTGTGTTTTTTTCAACGATAGTATTGAATCTAGATAGACAAATAATTCTACCAGAATTGTGTATCATTTTATATTTAATCTAAATTAATAAATACAAAAGCATGTGTAGTATTTAGCTTGGATTAAGATATTTATATGAGTAGTTTTGGAATTGAGAAAGGAAAAATAATTATCTAGATGACGTAAGTGTATCCAAATAAAGAAGAATAAATAAAATGGGAATAACATGTGGATATTGAATATTGAATATGCATCATATCATCACCAATATTATAGATTGTACAGAATACTGCTAAATGTTAAGACACAGCAGGGTCCAAGCGTGAGCGTCACTGTCAAATCTTACGTATTCTCTCTCTCCTCTCTCTCTCTCTCTCTCTCTCTTCAGTTCTCAGAGAGAAGAATTCATACGACAGCCTTCGCTCCAGAGATTCCATTCAAGCTTCGATCTTTATCACACTCTCTCTCTCTGGGTCTACCTCGTTTTCTTCTTTCAATCTCACCCAAAAGAAAAAAAAAATGTTTCGGTTTACCAAGGTAAGATTTTAGAATGATAATGTTGTCGTTAACATTACTCTTAATAAACTACGCAATAATTTGATTGCTAGAATTTTTAATATATTGCAAGAAAAAAAGGTGAATTTTGCTCTCCACTCGCTTTTGGGTCGCGCATTGATTTTACAAGCTTCGTGCTTTTCAAGTTTCGCTGTTGTTTTTCTTCTTTCTCGTCGAAGGTTGGAGATGCGTTAGAACTTGGAATCATTATTAAACTCGGTTTTTTTTTTTTTTTTAATTTGTTGTCCTTCGATTTCTGTGACCAGATGTTATGCTGCTGCAGGTTATCCAAGTACGGTTGGACATTTAAATTTAAGTTTTGACGTGAATTGAAGATTGTTAAACGGGGTTTTTGTTTGGTTTGATTTGGTTTGGTTTGGTTTTATTCAATGTATGTGCGAGTTGGCCGAATTTGGTCAATTATCTTTGGCATCTTGGACGGTTGCTTCTTTTGTTTTTGTTTTTCGTAATTTTGTTTAGAAAAGGTTAATGATGTTGTCTGTGAAGCAGTACCTTCATAGCCTCATATTATCATCTACAATGCATCATTGACTGATTTTTTTTAGTTTTTGTTTTTGGGTCTTTGAGCTTTGGGTAGCTGTTTCCTGAGTACAATATAAAAAAGTTCCCTTTTATGGAAATGGGATCTGCTTTTTCCCAACTCATAAAAAAAATAAGAATAAAACTGATTATTAGAAGCTATAATAATAGTAACAATATGCTAACAGTCTGATTCCTCTGGAAAAGGAACTCATGGAGGTCATGATTTCTCCTACACTGCTTGTTGTCTCATCTGCCCAAATGCCATAAACAATTCCAAAATTGGTCATGTTTTGTCTCTCTGTTGTGGTTAGTGCAGGCCGTTGCAGATAGGGGCTATGATTATTAGTATGGATAAATTCATTAAAAAATGACTATGGTGTATTATTTTTATGTATACTAATAGGACTTTCTCACCCTTTGTTATATCTTCTCATCTCAGTTTCCACATGATGCAGGCCTGAATTTGCTTCCTGAGATTCAAAGAGAGGAATGGAGGGTGACACATTCTCTGGCCTTGCCAATGGTGGTGCTCAGATTGATGCCAACATCATGCAGACATTTCAAAAGAGCTTTGTTCAAGTCCAGAGCATTTTTGATCAGAACAGGCTACTCATCAATGAGATAAACCAGAACCATGAGTCTAAGGCCCCTGATAACCTCACCAGAAATGTAGGTCTCATTAGGGAGCTCAACAACAATATCAGAAGAGTGTATGACCTATATGCTGATCTTTCAAGTTCCTTTACCAAATCCATGGAAGTTACTTCAGAGGGGGATTCCAGTGGTGGTGTGAAATCAGATGGGAAGTTAGGCCACAAGAGACACAGGCCTGTGTAGACACTTTTTTTCCCTGTCATTCTTTTGCTTGATGGAGAACTACAACAAGTGTTGAAGGCTAGAACACAAGGTTAGAAGATTCAGTAGTTGAAGAAGCTCTACATCTACATCACTTGTTGCTTATATTCCAAATAAAAAATTATATATTGATTTTTATCTACAATTCTCTCATTGTAATTTGTAACCATGTAATTTGGGATCTAATAGAAGTCTAGCATGGTTGTGCAACTAATTCAATCATGCTACTGTTGTTTAAAGTGGAAATAAGAGAGTCTTTCATATTTTTTATAACTCATTTTTTTCTTTGATCCTGTCATGAGCTTGATTTTATGAGCCTATGAGGTATATCTTTCTGCTTCTAACTTTTTCTCTGTCAAATGGAGCAAGAGGGTCTTCTTAAATCTTTGTTCATGATTCCTTTTGATGGGAACCTGTCATCATAACTTTATTTCCTTTGCAAGTTCAACCCAAAATGTTGATCTAGTTCTCACTTTGGCTAATAGCTGAAATTGAGAATTGGTGGTTGATACTGTTTTAGGTTCACTCCCATGTAACCAGAGCTTCTTTACTGAAAAATACTGTTCCTGATTTTAATATTCCTTTGTGTCCTTGCGGGTGTAAGACAGGGAAGAGTACACAGATACATATAGATACATATATACATACAGGAATACATGTGCGTGAAGATGCCCTGAAACAGTGTGAAAAAAGCAGCTTTAGTCTATCTTTTTGGTTCCCAATCACACACCACCACAGGAACAGAATCTCAGATAAGAAACGATGTGCTTTTGACATAAATTTTTAATCTTTATACCAAATCAATGGTATTGGCTGGAAACTTAAAGTATTATATATGGACAGTGATGTATCAACACCCATTTGTTAATAAATACTCATAGACACAAAGAATTAGGAGAAATAAGTATCTACATGATATGATCAAGAAATATAAATTAAGGTGTCTACTGTTGAATTATCTGAAAATTATTATTCAAACTAAGCTCTACAGTACCTTGAATCAGATATATGTAAAGAATAATGATCACAACACAACCCTTGGATATACCCCAAGTGGTACCAGAGAAAATATCATACGATGTGATGAGAAAGAAAATGAAAATGAAAAGGGGTGAATAATGAAAGTTAAAATTGGAATGTAAAAAAAGACAGAGTTTGATACGGAAATACAAATAGTGGCCCCAACAACAAGACAAGGGACCCAAAGGTTCTCTTTTTTGAGATGAAACTGAACTTCTCCATGCTTATCTCTTTCTTCTGAGGTTCATACTCTTTTACTATTCAATTATTTATTTCCCTTCTTCCTTTCTATTCGGCAATTGTTTTTATACAATGCATATGCATCATAACTGATAAGACGCATGACAAAAGAAAGAAAAATACAAAACTTTTATCACTAAAACTGTGTAATTTCTGTGTAAAATGTTTAGGTGAGTTATACTTCAGATACATAATTTTATTACCTGACAAAAACTGAGCAAAGAAAACTCTTTTTTTAATGAAAGTTAAATGGAAGTTTGTGATTTAAAAGGTGTCCATATATTTTTTCTTAACGTAGAGACTCATCATTCTCATCAGCAAAATTCTTGTATCTAACTGAAATTGAAGCTTAAGTTGTGTAGAATACGAGCATAACATTTACCTACTGTACCAAAGATTGTTAGTATTTGCTGTTTTTATAGCAGTGATGCAAAAAATGTGCTGAGGGACAAAGCTCATAGTTGGTAATTCTCTGGCTTGGATTTCTCTCTCTCCCTGATTGAGCAGATGTCTTTGTTGGAGGACCCTGTGAGTGGCAGCCTAATTTCCTGATCTCAGTAAATTGGCCCACATGAGTGATTGCTGAAAATGGCCTGTTTCTGGTTTAGATTTTGCACATACAAAAAATAGTACCTTTTTCCTTATCTACAAAATTGATCCCTCTGTCCGTACCCCATATTCACAATCAATTTACTTGGACATCAAACTATAATTGTTCCACCATCATCATTATGTGTGTGTCCATACCCTGAGAGCATTCCTTGGCCTTACATTCAAGAAATCCAATGTTAACATATATAAATAGAAAGACCCGTAAATTTATTGAAAATAATACTACGATCTCTTACATAGAATTATTTACGACTTATTTTTGTTAGAAAAACTTCTGCAAGTATGATCACTTCACTTTCTCTCAAGCCTCACATGTGAAAGTGTCTTTTTCCTGTTACACACTGGTTTGTCTGACAAGTTTTTTCATGGTATGAGGATCAAATCAAAATTTTCAGCTTATGTTAACATATAGATTGATTATTACACTGCAAAATTTAGTAGTAAAAAGGAGGGAGAATGATTGTATGAGTAACAAACACATCTTGGGTGACATAACTCTATGCAGATGTGTTAATGATTAAGCTATATATATTAAACAGAGGAAATTAAAAAGGGTTGGGGGAGGTTTTGGGAAGTGTGCCAAAAAAATGCATAAGCATGCTAAGTTTGAGGTAGTGATGAAGGGGTGTGGAAAAATGAGATATATAAAAAATGGTTTGGTCCCTACACAGGCCAAGACAAATTAAACATTGTCTAGTACATAACATGTGCAGTGGGAATCTACTTTTGCCTTTCTTTCCCTTTGTTCCTTGCATTTCCAGCAAATAGGTTGGAAAGGAGGTCATCTCTAGTTTGCCCTAATAAAGTCATTTCATAATAATACTAATAATAATAATAATGCAACCCATTGATATCTACATCATTGGTTGGACCATCACACTAATTCTACTATAATAATCCATGCCCCATGCCGCAAAGGTGTTTGATTATATGACTAAATGACACTAACAATAATTTCATAGTTTTAGTAACTTTGATATCCTCTTTTTAAATCAAAACTGAACTGCATTTAGTTTATGGAGACTTATCAAATGTGTATACTTTTAAGAATATTAATAAACTTTATAACGTTGACCTCCCTTGCTGATCCTCAAAGGTTCCCAAATTATGTTTTTAGGGTTTTATATTGGACCGTCTCGTGCAATCATGTCACAACATAAAGAATTTTATATATATAAACTGAAAATGTTTGTGTAGTTAAAATAAATAAATAATATGTTTACACCTATTCGTGTTTTGTTTTCTTTATTTCTTAAAAACTGAAAGCATGATTTATTTAAAAAAAAATATGTTTTAATTTTTTATTATTATAGGACTATTTATGTATTTTACTCCCTTTTTGACTTGTCAAATTAAACAGGAAGACACATCTCAAATTTTCATTTATTTTTATTCATCCAAACAGTATATGTTATTTTTATTTTATTTTTCTTGTATTCTTATTATTCATAGTTTATTTCTCTTAATTTTACTTGTAACTAAACAAATCATTTCGAAAAAGAATTCACTCTTTGGCATGATATGCTTCGTACATGCTCCTTTATAGTTTTGTTTTTTTTCTCTCCCTTCAACCAAAGGGAAAAAGTTGCTCACCCTCTTAATTTTTTTTTCCATCACTTCTTTATTTTAAGCAATCTCATTAAAACATCACGTTTAGAAATACAAAATTAATATAATATTTATTATAAGTTATTGAATATTTATATTAATTAAAAATATGATCGAAATAAAATATATAATAAAAATATATTCTCTCGTGTCTTTATTATATGATATTTTTAAATAAGAATACAAAAACAATTTAGTTAAAGTTTCTTAAAAAATATTATCAACATACTAAATTAATCTTTATTATTAATCACCTCTAAAAATTCTTACTGCTTATTAATATAAAACACATAAATCATAATATTTAATGAAAGAAATGTAAAATTACAAAAAAATAAAATAAAATACTTTATAAAATGACCAATACTTTTGTAAAGTGTGTCTAATAATAACCAGAGAGAGTAATTTTTTTTAAATTAAATTAGGGAAAGATACTACCACCACTTTCTTGTGTGACAATAATTGCATGTGAATGCTTAATTAAACGTCAAATCTTATATTGGATTCGCTTACTCTTTTTATTTTTATAAAAGTTTTATCTTGTAACTTCAATGTGGGCGGGCCTAATTCCATTAATAGGTCCATTGCAGCAAGTTATTGTTACTTTTGACTTTTGGTATTTTGGAGCACATAATATGTTACTTCTTCAAGCATATGTATTTAATTGTTATTTTTAAATTTAAAGATAATATTACTTTTTTTGTTGTTTATATTTTTATCCTTTATTTAATATTTAATTAGTTTACATATATTAGAACAAAGTAATGATATAAAATCAAACATGTATACGTGTAATGATGGAGTTGTGTCATTAAGTGAGATAACTATATTAAGTAATTTAGCTAAATGATCATCAGTTTCAACATAAATAAGATTGGTGATATGTTTTATGTGAAACTAGAATTTGGCACAACTTTCAACATTTGATCCTCATTCATGTGTCCTGAGGCCCAAAAGGCTCACAAGCCAAAAAAGTTCTTAAGGTAAAAAAAGTCTCCTATTGAAAAAGTTTATAAAAAGTGAAAATGCCCATAAAAGTCCTTTGGGTATTTTTTTTAATATGAAAAAATGTTATTTTTTAAAAATATATTATTGAACATTCAGCTCAGGTTGACGTATATTGACCTTTCGTTTGGATCGATCCATCTTGACCTTTGGTCCAGACCAACCTGTCTTGGCCTATGGTTAGGATCGACCAATCTCGATCTTCGGTCTGGACCGATCTGTTTCAACCTTTGGGCTAGACCAACTAATGTCGATCTTCGTCTGTGCTAACCTGTCTCGACTTTCAGCCCGAACTGACCAATCTCGATCTTTAGTCCAGGGTGACCCGTCTCGATCTTAACTTGTATTAGACAATCTTGATTTTCAACTCGAGCAAACCTATCTTGATCTTCAGCTTGGGGTGACTCGTCTTGACCTTCAGCTTAGAGTGACTCGTCTTGACCTTCAGCCTTAGCTAGCATGTCTTGACCTTCTACTTTTGTCAGCCTGTCTTAACCTTCGACCTATAATTTTTTCTTGGCCCGACTTGATTCAACTTTCAGTTCGAGTTAACTCGACTTAAATTTCGGCTTAGGTAGACTTGAATCAAGCTTCAAACCAATATGACTTTGTTCAACCTTTGATGCAGGTTAAATGTATTATTTTAAAAAGTTAATTAAAGTTAAATAGGGTCAAACTCACTTTAACCATGACCATGACCATGATTGTAACCCACTTTATAAGAGAACTTTGGGGTTGTGTTTGTCTTTTGACACCCTCATATGTTCATCCTATAAAAAGAAAAACTTATTCAAATATAGACTAAGACAGAACATGACCATGAATTAAATTGAGACCTCTAATAATGATAATTATAAGCAAGTTCTAATGGTTTACAAGAGCGATGCGTACTTGTTGCTTACATAATCATAGATTGTATTGGTACAATAGTTTTATAAATTGGAACATTCTGATAATTCTGTGATACACAATAATGTCTTTTATGTCAAATATTTTCATGGAAGAGTATTGATATGAAATAAAACATGTATAACAATAAAGTTATGTCATTTATGAAGTTTTAAGAAAATAATTAGTGTGGTTTGGTTAATTATCTACAAGCAACAAGTAAATTAATCAACCCTCGTTCATTTTATAAATTGTAACCAAGTTTTCAGTAATTCCTGAAAAAACTCAACATAATTGTTCAGAAATTTTCTTCTATATAATTTTTTTTTTTGAGTTCATACTTAATTTATAAAACTAAAAATGTATTAAAATAGTAATTATTTACTAGATATAATCATAAAAGAAATATGCATTAGCACTTTTCAAAATTAAATCAATTTCCGGACTATATTTTTTTAATATTTATTGATGTTAGTACTTCATGTCGTGGTATAAATAATATGAATGGGCTAATAGTTTATATATGTTAATCGATTTAACTTAGATTTTCAATTAAAAAAATTAATTGATTCAAATTACTAATTAGTATCAAAATTCGTAATCATATATTACACAAGATAAAATATGCATATTTATGAAATTACACTGCATAAAAATTTTATAATATATATATGGTTAAATCATTTCCCTAGTCCTATTTTTGTAAAGAAATCTCAAGTAGATTAACTTCTTTTTTTTGTCTCAATTAGGTATTTATTTTGTAAAGTTTATTGCAATTAAGTTCTTCCTGTTAGTAGTAGACTAACATTGTTAACTATTTGCCATGTGTCAGCATGTGATTGTTTTAATTTTTTGTATTTTTTTGAAAATAAAAATTGTCACATGTCAAGCTGCTGTTGTGTCACGTGACAGAGACGGTGCGATATGGCAATAACAGTGTCATGTGTCACTATTTGATGTGAAAAGTCTCCTTGTAGTCCCTTTATTTGTTATTTTGTCTCAATTTGATCATATTTTTTTTAAGACTGAATCAATTTTATTCCTATATCAATTTTTTATATAAATTTTACAATGGTATTTTTATTATAATTGATATTTTTAACAAAATTAAGTTTATTTAAATGTATATTTTGCATTGTACTTTATTTAAATTTTATTTTAAATATTTATATATCTATAATTTATAGATAAATGTTAGAGTTATTTTAAAAATAACACCTTTATAAATTCAAATATGAAATTTTAAAACAATTTAAAATAAATATATTTATTTAAAATTTTACAATTCAATTTATAAAGTTATTATTTTTAAACCAACTCTAACATTTGCTTATAAATTATTGATATATAAGTATTTGAAATAATATTTAAATAAAGTTCAATATAAAATAAGAACTTAATCTTGTTAAAAATATCATTGTGACATTTATATAAAGGTTAAATTTTGTCTCGATTTGAATATGGATGAGATTGCTCCATATTTAAAAAAATTAGACAAAATTAAGACAAAATAACAAATACATGGACTAAATTGAGAATTTTCACATTCAATAGGGATAAGTGGCATTACCACTAACACATCACACTTCCACTGTCACATGGGACAACGTCATCTTGACACGTGATAATTTGTATTTATTTTTTAATTATAAAAAAATAAAAATAAAAACACGTGTTGACTAACACGTGATACATAATTAACGCGGTCAATTTACTATTAACTGAAAGAACTTAATTGCAATAAAATTTTTAAAATAAAAACCTAATTGAGATAAAAAGAAAAATACCTACTTCAGATTTCTCTATGAAAATGGAACCAATGGAATATTATATATATATATATATATATATATATATATTATATATATATATATATATATATATATATATTTTTTTTTTTAAATTTGAATGAATCAAACTTTTACATTTGGTTTAAATTGTTATGAAATGATTATACATCGGTCAATAAGTGCAAAATTACCTCTTCATCACTTTCATTAGTGTTTATTGATGTGGTTCGTGCATTGTGTTGCCAAACAACATAGTGTTTCTTCTTCTTCATAGGTTTCTTGTATCTCTTTTCTTCAATATGTCATTTCAAGTTAATTAAAAAATAATAAAGTTTTATATGTGGAGGCTTTTGAAACATTTGCATGTATATAAAAAATAGTTCCTGGTATTGTTTTCTTAGAAATCTTGAAATCTTCATTACCATAAGATTTGAATATTCATTATTTGATTTTTCTTCTTCATCTCTAACATCTCTTAGATATTACAACTTTGAGTGTTATACAATTTTTTTTCTTTTCCTTTCTTTATCATCTTCTTTTAATCTCCCGTATTCAAGCTTATGTTCTCTCATTTTTCCAAAAAAAGAAGTTGGCATACTCATTAAAGTAAGATTATTGGACTTGAAGATTCTTATCACCTTAAGTTGCCAAGTTCTATTAAAGTACTTCAATTTCTTGATGTCCAAGTTTTTTTTTTCAAACTTCTTTTCAAAGACAATCATTCATTATGTGAGTAGAAATTTATAATTTATAATTTATAATTAGCTTAATAATGTTTTTAATTCCTAAAATTTAAGATAAACTAAATCTCATCTCTAAAATTTTAAAGAAATAATTTAATTTTCCAAAATATTAAATATGATTTTAATTTATGAATATTAAGTTTAAAAAAATAAAATATTTTTTAAAAACTATTTTGAATCCTTCAAATTTAATATTTTGAGAATAAAATCATATATTTTAAACTTAAAACACTAAAATAAATTATTTTTAATATGATATTGAAACCAAATTAATCTAACATTTTTTCAAACTAGAAGAATCATAACTAAATTTAGAAAAAAAATTGCACAATATATATTAATATATTTTTTTAAGTACAAAAAAAAAAAACACTCTTAATACAAAACATTTAATTCTGTTTAAAATAATTAAATAGTACAAATAATTTAATTATAAATAAAATTCAAATAAAACTAAAAAAAATGAAACCTTCTTTCATATCGATTCGAGTTCTCTATTTACTCTTTCCGTTTTGGGGTTGAGTTTGTTCGGGAAATCCACAATTGGAGGGAAAATGTCGGTGAATCTCACTGAAAACGCGATTCCGGCGATAATTAGTGGCGACGTTAACGCCAAACCGCTTGTTCAGGTTCTGGACGTGGCGTTAGTCTCCAACACCAACAACTCGCAGCAGCAGAGATACCGTCTTCTGATTTCCGACGCCGTTTTGTCTCACCACGCGATGCTCGCCACTCAGCTCAACGACCGAGTCCGAACCGGTCGGGTTCGGAAGGGTTCGGTTGTTCAGCTTCTCGATTATATATGCACTCCCTTCAAGAACCGCAAGTCTCTCTCTTCTCTGCAAATCTAATTTTGGATTTATGTCATTTCTCTAATTATGCTCAAATTAGTTTTGTTTCCGTTGCGAATATAATAAAGTCCATGTGATTTCACTTTTTTATGTTATATGGTTCGAATTTCACTTCTTAAAGCAAAATGTAACATAACCTTATTTGTCGTGTTAGCATTTGCAAACCCTGATAATTCGAATTAAAAGGAGAGGCGGTTGAATTTTGGTTGAATGAATTTTATATTTGATTGGTTAGAGTGTGTATAAAGAAATGCAATTGCAACTTAATTAGAGATATGCAAAACCTTTGCATTTAGTTGTTATGCTTAATGTGTCTGTGTATAGATGGATTCTAAGGAATAAAGAACATGTTGCTGATTGAATCTTGCATCTTCAACTTTAGGTTTATCCTGTAAAATTAGTTTATATACTTATTTGTTTTTCCTTGCACAGGATTATTATGGTTCTAAACATGGAAACTATAATAGCTGATTTTGAGATCATTGGGAATCCGAAGCCATCCTTGGATTCAGATTTACCAAGTGTGAGAGCTATAGCAGATAACACTGTGGAGAATTTGGCCAGGAGTAACAATACTAGTAATACTATTAGTAACTCTGCTGCTCAAAATGCAAGTCATGATAAAGCCCAGAATTTCAGGCCAACAATTCAACCTCCATACCAACCGCCTCCAGTTTACAAAGGCCGTGGTGCAGTTGTGAAAAATGAGGCGCCAGCACGCATCATTCCTATAGCTGCTTTAAATCCTTATCAAGGTCGGTGGGCTATCAAGGCAAGGGTAACTGCTAAAGGGGATCTGCGCCGCTATAATAATGCACGCGGTGATGGGAAAGTCTTCTCGTTTGATCTCCTGGATTCTGATGGAGGTGAAATACGAGTAACATGCTTTAATGCTGTTGTTGATCGCTTCTATAATGTAATTGAGGTTGGTAAAGTTTACATGATATCGAAAGGTAGCTTAAAACCTGCACAGAAGAATTTCAACCACTTGAAGAATGAATGGGAAATTTTTTTGGAATCAACTTCAACAGTGGAGTTGTGCCCGGATGAGGATGATTCTATACCTAGACAGCAGTTCTCATTTCGACCTATCAGTGACATTGAGAATGTTGACAATAACTCCATCCTTGATGTTATTGGGGTTGTGACATCTGTGAACCCTTCTGTTCCCATCTTGAGGAAGAATGGAATGGAAACCCTGAGAAGAATTTTGAGTCTAAAAGACAGTTCTGGCAGGAGTGTTGAATTTACACTGTGGGGAGAATTTTGCAACAGGGAAGGGCAACAATTGCAAGAGATGGTAGATTCTGGGTTTTTCCCTATTTTAGCAGTCAAAGCGGGGAAGGTGAATGATTTTAGTGGAAAGTCGATAGGCTCTATTTCTACCACACAGCTTTTCATAAATCCTGAGTTCCCCGAGGCCAATAGCTTAAGACAATGGTTTGATCTAGTTGGAAAAGATTCTGCTTCCCATTCAATTTCTAGGGACGTTATTCCTGGAGGATCGAAGAATGAGGTACGCAAAACTGTATCTCAAATCAAGGATGAAGGTCTAGGACGATCAGACAAGCCAGACTGGATAACAATAAGGGCAACTATATCGTTCATCAAGACTGATACATTTTGTTACACAGCTTGCCCTCTGGTGATTGGAGATCGACAATGCAATAAGAAAGTGACTAGGTCAGGAAACACAAGATGGCAATGTGATAGATGCAATCAGGAATTTGAGGAGTGTGATTATCGATACCTTCTGCAAGCTCAAATTCTGGATGGCACAGGATTAACTTGGGTAACTGCTTTCCAGGAAGCAGGTGAAGAGATTATGGAGTATTCAGCGAAAGATCTGTACATGTTGAAACATGAACAACAGGATGATGAGAGGTTTGGAGAAATAATCAAGAGCCGACTCTTCAAACAGTTTATGTTTAGGCTGAAAATCAAAGAGGAATTATATGGCGATGAACAAAAGGTCAAGATTACTGTAGTTAAGGTAGATAAGGTGAACTATTCTTCAGAGAGTCAATACATGCTTGATTCGATTTCCAAGTTTTGTAGGAAGTGATTGTAGCTTGGGTTCAGCTTCTTTTAGTATTATTGAGAACCATACATATAGTGTTAGAATTCAAGCATTACATAGAATTAATCATTTGTCATTACTGACTATGAGTTACTACGTACGTCATTTGTATGCCCATTGCAGACACATATATTTAGATAGTATCAATTCATGTTTGAATTTCCTGTTTCTTCTTTTTTGTGTGTGGATGTGCCTTTATATCACACAGGATATATTCGTTGCTCCTTGTATTACCTCATATGACCGAGCAATCCCACTATTCTCGAAATATCAATCATCAATTTTCCTACTATCTGATTCATTCTGATTTAATCTCAGTTATATCTGTAGTTAATGTTATATAATCGTTCCGTAGAGTTAGATATTTTCAAAATGTAATCTATCATCGGTCTGCTAGTTATTCCATTCTTATGCAGCAAAATGACGCAATCAACAAAAAATACGTTTTAAGAATTGAAGGGCTTCTGCCCAAGTAGAGAAGAAAGGTCACATATTACACAACAGAGGGTTCACTTCATTGCTGAAGAAAAATACATTACAGATGCTGCATACCATTATAGGAGTTAAAAAAAAAAAAAAAAAAAAAAAATAGAACACAGTGCTTCAGAAGTTCATCAGCTTCGTTTGACGGGATCGAAATTGGCAACACCAATTACAACACCAATAATGGCCACAACAACAACTCCACCGGCGGCGATGCTGAGCAAAAAGTTCTTGAGAGAAGGTGAGACAGCAGCCTCGGCCACATCAGGAGCCATCATTGAAGCCGTCAATGCAGCTGCTGTGAGCCCTGTGACAACTTTCTCCTTCATGGAGGCTCTCACTTGAAACCTTCCATTGGGATTTGATGCTGCAACTGCTTTTGAAGACCGTAGAGGCAGTGGCTTGAAGAAGGCATCAGAGGTAGGAAGCACCTTCTTGTGGGTGGCACAAGTTACTGGCATAGCCATTGAAAGTGCAGAAGTGGAAGCCATTTCTTCTCTGTACTTTCTTTCTTCCCCTGCTTATTCTTTGTTTACTGGGTAGAAGTTGGTGCGAAGAGTGAGGAAATGGGTTGATTATATTTTAACTTGCTTTGAGAGAAATGGTGGTGGAGGCAGAAGTGGAATGAGAGGTCGAAATTTTGGGCATATTTGCCTCTATCTGACGTGGCAGCTTTCCTATTGGAAACTGATGGATAAGGTTATCTTATCTGTCCTATCATTACCCTTTGGGTTCAAATTTTAGTGAGGTTTTCAATTCTGTATTTATGCTTCTAGTTATTTATACCCTACTATTTCAGCCTAATAAACACACCATCATTTTGATTGGCGTAGCTTAATTCATATGCTGGATTTACTTTGAATTATCCAAATTTATAGTGAAATATCAATTAATATGATTTTAAAGTAGATGATTACTGGGTGATTCAGAAGAATTGGTTCTAAATCAAAAAAGGATTTTGAATTTTAAAAAAAAATTATGTTGTTTTTATATGCTCTTGTTTTAACTTTTCACAGTAAAAACATCAGAACATAAATTATTTTTATTAAAAAACAATTTTGTAAATATTTATGCATCAGAACATATTATTTCCTTTCTAGGAAAACCTCTCAGTGGTCTTTACACCCTACTATCTTTAAAATTTATGATGGATATTTGTGTTCATGGTGCGGTTTTGTAATTATACGTGATTTAGTTTGAATATTAAAAATTTAAACTAAATCAAACTAATTTGGTGCGGTTTTTTTATTTAGTTAGAATATTAAAATTTAAACTAAATCAAACTTATTTTTTTGCAAATTAGTTTGAATCGATTTTGTGATTTTATTTAAATTTTTTTACTATTATACGTATTATATAGAGTATGAAAACACATTTTTTTTAGTATTAATAAATTATTTTTAACTAATAGTGTTATACAATTTTTCATTTATCCCATATAGAGTATGAAAAAACATCAACAAATAAAATATGATCTCAACAATGTGCACACTCTAGTCATATAAATTACTTATATCATTCTTTTAAATATGTTTGTCTTCAATTTTTAGAAAAAATTGGAATCAGTCCCTTTTGAAAATCTTAAACTAATTTAGTCTTTCATATTTAGAAATGTGTAGATTTAGTCTTTTAAACTAAGTTTCTTTTAAGTTAATTTGATGTTTCAAAAGTGTTTCTCAGTTAACATCGAAGAGAAAATATGTCAAACGGTGTAAACAAATTAAAATACTATAATGAAATGTTGAAATGTGTTTCAAACGTCAAATAAACTTAATAAAATTTAGTTAAAAGTATTAAATCCACGCATTTACAGGATTGAGGGACTAATTTGGTTCAAGGCTTTCAGGAGAGATTAATTTTAATTTTCACTCAAAGTTAAAAGACCAAAAATATATTTAACCCTACTTTTAAATAGCATAAAAACAAAGAAAATAAATACAAAAGGATAAAGATACTAAAACCTATTCAAGAAAACAAATCTATAATAAGGTTAAGAATATCTATATTCCTAAAAAAAACATATTGAAGATAATTTTGAATAACATTTTATTGGAAATTCTCACAGAAGTTAATATCATTCTGAATTCTCACCTTAAGTATTAGAAAATTGAACAACATAATAAGATTAGAAATTCATAAATTTATTGGATTAAAATAGTTTTAATCTCTTACGTACGTTAAACTCGAATTTCACTGATATTATATCTTTTCAATAAATTATTTTAAAGAAATTTATTGGTGATATGAAAGTACCTTTTAAAAAGAATATTCAAATTCATTATCTTAAAGTTTGACGTTAATTCGTTATATAGATTAAACTTATATATTATTATTATTATTATTATTATTATTATTATTATTATTATTATTATTATATCTCTCGTATATTTCTCCATCCATCCCATTTTATCATTGATTACATCTCATTCGATACCAAAGCATGCAAGATTATCATCATAATCATTCTTTTGCACTTAAACTTCATATTAGGTCATTTAGATAGAAATACCAAGATTATTTTTTTATGTTAAACTCTCTTCTTGTTACTCTCTTCTCTGCTTCTAATTTTATACGGTGTTTGTGGTGGACATTTATTAATTGATGATATTTCATGGACTCTTGTAAATATTATTAGAATGTCGCTGTTTGATTTTTCATTTAAGATATCGTTTGAACTAAATATAAAAAGTCAGAATTAATTTGATTCAATTGTAATTTAATATAAAAATTTAACCAACTTGAACTATAATATTATGCATTGGATTGACTTCAACAGCTTTTATTATCATAAAATTATTAATTTTTTTTTATAAAAAAACTATTAATCATTGTAGATAAAAATTGTCAAATAAAAATCCACTATTTATTATAATTATTCTCGTATGTATAATTCAAATTTTATCACATAGAAAAAAAAATGTTTAATTAGTCGGACGGTACCCACTTTTGTTTAAATGTGTCAGTTTGGTACCCGCTTTTAAAAAGGTGTCAATCGAGTCCAAACTTTTGAAAAAAAAATGTCTCAATTAGGTTCTTTCAGAAAAAAAAAAATATTAACGCCGTTAACTTTATTCATGACTTTTATCACTAAATTTTAATATAAATATCATCAATAATTTTTGTCTAAAAGGGACCTAATTGAGACATTTCTTCAAAAGTTAGGACTCAATTAATACATTTTGAATAGCGGATACCAAACTGACATATTCGAACGAAAGTGAGTACTATCCGACAAATTAAACCAAACAAAACAATATAATTATATAGTTAAAAATACATCGTAAACTTATTATTTTGTCATAATAAAATTAAATATATTATAATTACAATATAAAAAAATCGTAAAAGAATGTAGTATTATATTAAATAAAATCAGTTTAATTTTATTTTCAGTAATTCGATGAATAAAAAGTGAACCTAAAATATTAAAAAAATAAATTGATTTTATTTAATTTTAGATCTTTTGAATTCTTTTTGGATTGATTCAACTTTTAACACTTCTACCAATTACTATCAAAATTGATCAATACATGAATCTATAACTCAAGAATAAAACTACATAAATTTTCATATGAAAACTATAAAATGTAGATAAAAACTTATGTTTTTGATAAAAATTATCATTTCATAGTTAATTTACGATGATAAGAGAACAAAAAGGGTTAGTCTTTTAAATAATATGTACGTCTACTAATATTTCTGTCTCCTTCTGATAGTTGGACTGTGAGGAAAAAATTATCTTATATTTATATTTATTCATTATAAAGATTTACATATTACAAAGAATTACCTAAAAGATTGTATATTAAAAATAATTAAATATCTTGTTTAATTGCACCTAATTTAATGTTAAGTATCTTTCATATCTTTAACATATAATTATTTATATATAAAATATTTGGAGTATAAATAAAATGTTGTGAATATGATTAAGAATCCAATCCAACCATAACTTATTTTAGATGATTCAGACATTTTTCGTAAATAAAGATTTATTTGTCCCTTTCTATATTGACTTTGAGTAACCTTTTTCTTTTTTCAAAACCTTTGAAAAGAGAAGTAAAAGTAGCAATTTATTCTTGCACGTGCTGATTTTGTTATTTTGATAATATTAAAACGATTATTTTAAATGTCAGAATCAATGTGCCAGATCAATCAAAATTATGAACGAATATCTCAAAGTCAAAATTCTAAACCACTCAAAATTCAATGCCTGCTGAAAAAAATATATTTTTAACTGTTCTTTTAAATTTTTACTTATTTTACTATTATGTGTTAGTGATAAAATGTTCTTTTGCAAAATGTGATGATAAAATAACATTGTTTTTAAAAATATGTTAATAATATTTTGCCATACATATAATAGATTGATAAGATTTACAAAAGTTGATCATAAAATACGCTGAAAAGAAAACCTAGATAGTAAAATTTAAATCCATTATCAATTATATTAACAATTATGTTAAATGATAAAGTGTGTAATTAAGTTTGCAGAAATATACATTTTAAATAATTAACTTAAAGTATCAATTATTATTATTTATCTTATAAAACATATAAATTAACTATTTAAAGTAATTTTACCACCTCTCATAATTTTATATTATTTTATTACTTAAAATAATTCATATTATTAAAATTAAAAATTTAATTACAATCAAAGCAATCATTTTTCTTTTCACCATTTCAATCACATTTTTGCTTCCAAAACATTGATTTCTACACTCACATATGTAGTGTTCAAAGCCCTGCAAATTAAGCAAACTCAAATTCAAGTATGAATGTAACATTAAGTTACTAACCAAACTAAACATAGAAAAAGTTCAAAGTACAAGCACAAATTTCTTGACCATATATGGCTGAAAGATCTGTCATAACAATGGATGCTATTATGAACACAACACAGATCACAAAAAAGACACAAAACATAACTCAGATATCACATAGTACAAAATAGTACAATATTAACACCAAAAGATCATCATACAATATTAACTCAGATCATCAATTTATTAGCCTTTAAACACGACCCTTCAGCTACATGCATTCGATATAATCACTATCTAAACCATAATTAATAACTTTAGTACATGCTACAATCTTGACCTTTGCATTTTTCTAAGACACTTCTACCAACACTATTAAAAACAACTACTAACATTAAGTTTAGCCAAGAGGCTTAAGCTAATTCATTAGGAAATACAGTGTACAAACCAATTTCACTACTTATCATCAAATTTGCCACTCATCTTTGATCTCAAACTAGATAGACCGTGGAGAGAAGCATTAGATTAGAACCAATATGACAGCAAAAAGAAAAAAAATGTGTTACACACTTGCACCCTATGAAAGTACAAGATATCTTCAAAATGTCTGTGCTGTTGAGTCTTGTGACCTTACATAACTGAGATGAACTTCTTGTGGGAGCAGATGATATTTAATATTAAGATCTTCAAGAATTTTCTTTAACTCCAGCACTAATTCGGATCTTCTGCTGTTCTTCTCCCCATAGTTCTGAAAATTGATGGTGTGAGTAACATACACAGCCATTTTCATCTTATTCACATTCTCAATATCCTTAACCACTACATTGTGGTTGGGACGCCAATGCCGAGGTCTACTCTCCAAATATCTGCAAATTTTGTCCAAACATAAAAAGTGACTTCATTCAAACAAACAGATAACTGAGACAATGTGTAAAGAAATAAGTAATCTCTAGCTTAAACAATCACTATGGAGAACTTCAGAAGTACTATACTATATTAGAGAAGTAAAAGTCGAAGCTAAACCCTTTGCTTATCACACCAATGGAAGGAAAAGAACAGTTGAACAAAAATCTAACATTAAAAGTTATAGATGAAAAACATAGTAAAAACGTACACTTTTAACTTTGCCTTCAAAGCTCCAATACTTTCAACAGAGGTAGAAAAATCAACAGCAAATTCAACAGAATCACTCATTTCTGGACTCCTGTAGAAGTTACTGATTGGCTTGGTTGCCAGAACTGAATTTGGATAGGAAATCTTTTCATTGTCATATCTCAGAAAGACGGTGGTTAGTATGTTCATCTCTTCCACAACCATCTGGGAACCATAGTAAATGTGTGAGTCAGGTATGTTTTCATGAATGAATGTGGAGAGAGTTCAGAGTTGAAAACTACCTGAACTCCATCAATAACACAGCGATCACCAACATCAAAAGGGTGCATCACAAAAACAAATATAATGGCTTCAAACACAGTCTTAGCTGTGTTGCCAAACATGAAAACCACAAGTAAAAGCTGGGATGAAATAAAGACAAGAACTTCAGTAGTTAAGAATCCCATTATAAGAAGCCACGCAATAAGGATCACAATAAGCAGGACGAAAGAAACAAGCATATTCAAGTCATCAACAGCTGTGTTGGTATCATTTAGTGAATGTACGAGCGATCGGCGTTCAAAGTAGACTTTTACCTGCAAATAAGAATAATATCTGAGCATCATGCTTGTGGCATTGGAATGAATTTTAACTTGATAACTTAACATATATACATTCCAGTGAAGCAAAATTGAAAGATATTGGACCTCGTATATTGTTTAACCAATTCTTAGGATAAGACAACAATGTTAAAGAAAATTCTCTGACACGAGGAAATATTTTGGAAATTGGAACTATGTAAATGCTCTCAGTAAACATTATATACTATATGAAGAGACTTCACCAGCCAGTTCTTGAGAGACTTCCTCTTAATTCTTCTAGTCTCAACTGCCCCTTCAAATAGTGGAAGCACATTTTCCACTTCTTCATTTTTCATGAATCGCAAGAGGTCATCCTTCTCAATATAACTGAAATATTTGAGGGTGAAATGAGAACAAGAGGCAATTCCAGAGAAACTGAATCAGAAAAAAAAAGTTGCAGAATTTTCAAAGGGTAACAATGTTACTTGTGTCCTGGCTTGGCTACGTTCCGAAAAATTCTGTATGCAGCTGCCTTTGCTTCCCACTCGCTATTAATTTCATTATCTTTCTGGTCATTCTCATCTTCATCCGGTGCATAGGAGATGGTAGACAACCCAGAACTCTTTATCACATTAATCAAACCTTTCATTGTCCAAGCAGAAACTTTCTCTGGTTTCATTTTCTTGAGCTTGTCTACATCAATGACTTGTTCTTTCTCCCCTTCTTTCTCACTATTCATGGTCTTAAAACTGAGTTGACCAAGATTTGAAGTCCAACCTACATTTTCAGCCACCTCCCTCAAGGGAGGACCTGAAAGAGTCTTGAGAATGTATTGATGAAAGATTGATTCTTGCACCCTGTCAAAAAATCTAGTAGATTGAAATTTCGAAGCTAAAAGCTTTATCAACAATGTTTTGACCAACCATATAGCTGCTCCAAGAAGACAAGAAGCAAGGGCCCTAGTAATGTAACCAAGAATCTTAGTAACCTTTCTGGTTCTCTTCACTCCATGGTTGAAAAGCAGTCCCCATGTCAGAAGAACCAAACTTAGCCATATAAAGCCCTGAACACTCTTCTTGACACCATAAACAAAATACAAAACCTTCTTCTTAAACAAAAAGTTCCTCTCAATCAAGAAAACCAAAACATTGATAAGCCACTCTGTGACCAGTCTACCACAGAGGACAACCAAAACCAATACACACCATTTCCACAGTTCCAATCCCCAAATAAACCTTTTTTGCAACTTATTCACAGTCAAGCATGCAATTAAATACCCCACGATGCAAGAAAAAGCAAACAACTCTACAACTCTGCACTTCTTACCAGATCTCTTGCTCACTTCAACATTTGCAGTCTTGTACACTTCTTCGTCATCATCTTCTTCTTCCCCTGGTATCCCAAGGAAAGGGCTTCTTGGGGTGACAACAGTTGCGTCAGGAACATTCTTGTTAAGAGAATTCCTTGCAGGTGAACTTGTCTTTTTAGCCTTTTCTTCGACAAAGTTTGCATCTTTTGGACACGCCGGTTCCACCATTCTGGACTTTGGTTTTGAAAACTCCGACCGACCCATCAACCTCTTTGTAGTTGTCACCAACTCTGAGGATACTTGACCATTGTGCTCTGTGATTTCACCATGAGAATCTCTAAACCCTTTACCTATCTGGATATTATGGTGAGGAGAAAGGGAACATTTTTCAGCTACTGGGAAGCTTCTGGAAACCCTTTGCTCCTTTGCTTTAATGGCTTCTTCAGTGTCTGAAATTCGTAGAACCACCTCGTTCTTTGTCTTTTTCTTGTCTGCCACGTCTCCTTCTTCTTCCATGTCAAGGTCACAACTTTTTAGTTTCTAGATTCTCCCAAAAGCAGGTCTTAGATTTCTAGGAGTGCAACAACCGTTTTCTGCTACATTGAAGCTGAAACTTGTAGAAGGTTCAACTGGGGTTAGTGAAGTTAGAAATTTTCAGGTAATGTTTGAAAACTCTTATTTTGGGAATAAAGATGGAGATTGAGGATTAGAGAATTAAAAAAAAAATGAAAACCATTGAAAGTGAGATTATTTAAGTTAAAATAAAAAAAAATACAAAAATAAACAAGATGTGAAAGAAGTTTATGTATTATTAATAGTAAGTAAAATTGTTTATGCGAGAAGAAATAAAGTGAAAATATATGAAAAGTAAAATATATTTATTTATTATATAATAAAAAACATTGATATAATAAAATTTAAAACATAAAATAATAAAATGTTAAAGACATAAACAATTTCCTAAACTTCCATAAAATTTTGATGTTAGCACGGAAAGTTTATTATACATGTAAACTTTCTTGTTTTTGGTGTTTATTATTTATTCATCCAAGAAATTTCCACACATCGAAACAAACATGCTTTTAAGGCGAAGAAGACGGAACATTAATAAAAATGTAACAGGAAAAAACAAATAACTATAATGATGCGCATCTTTACGCATTTTTTCTTTGCGGCGTCACTTCTCATTATTTGAAACAAAAGCTGTAAAAATGGAAATTTTAAGTTTGGTTTGCTAAACATCATAAAGTGCAATATATGGTCCTGATTTAGTCATATATATGGGGTTCTGGGAGGGGAACCGCCTGGCGGCACATTCCCGGCCGCCAGGCGACTCTTGGAGTTACACTAAATTTCTAGGTTACGGATGAAGCGTCTGGCGGTGCTGGTTGAACCGTCAGGCAATGCGGGGCCATTTTCCTATTTTGGGGTTTTTTGGAATTCTGGGTTAAATTTGATCGGTGGGAAAGTTGTTGGTGATTGACAATAGATGAATTCGATATTACATGATGTCCAGTTTACGCATTAGTAGGTAGAAATGAATGAAACAGTGATTTAATGTGACGGAGATGAAAGCGGAGTACTCTTGGGATGAAATTGTCGTGATCCTTGCGGGGTACGGTGGTAGTGAGGTGGGGGGACTGAAATTATTGGAGTTGTTATGCCAAAATGGGAGGAATTGCATTAAGATAGATGATAGGTGGTGGTTGGGAAGGTTAGCAGTGGCGAAAGAGAGCAGGATGGCTCTCAGGTCTGGTATGCCTGGCGGGAGATCAGTTACCGCCAGGCGGCAACGTTACAGCAGTGGCAAACTGGAGGTCTGGTTGGACTGGTTCGGGCTGGAGGAGTGGAAATTCGTGCAGTGGGGGTAATAATATTGGGTGGGAACAAATTTGACTACGAGATGAATTGGAAAATTAGGGGAGTGTAGACTTAAGTATGACTAATAAGATGGGGTCAATTATGGGGTGGACAGGGAAAAGAGAATGTTGACAGATAGGTCTTAGGGCTGAAAAATACCTGCAGTGAGGTGAATGCTTTTTGGTCAGATTGGGTACCAAAAAAAAATAGAGGGGGACGTCCTGTGAGCTTAATGGAAGGACTAATCATGCTATGGTCAGACTAGGGGATAATGTGTATATGGATGATTGGTAGTTGATGGGGGATTTTCTAAATAACCTTAATTAGTGTATGGAGAATAACAGAGGAATGGAGTGTAGATAAACCAGCACGTGACGAGGTTCTGAGATGGCGCCTGGCGACGGGGTTCAACTCGCCAGGCGGTAGCAGCAGTACAGTGGGTCTAAATAACAAGAGGCGCCTGGCGGTGAGGGAGGTCCCGCCAGGCGATAGAGAACGAACAGAGGCGATATGGGTTGCGTCCGCCTGGCGGTGGGAACGTTTCCGCCAGGCGGTTGTTGCAGACTTTGTAATTCTTTTGGAGGCGCTTGGCGCCTGGCGGCACGTGTCCCCCGCCAGGCGGTCTGGAAGCTGGCAGTGCCTGGCGGTACGTGTCCCCCGCCAGGCGATTTATACTGCTGCAGCTTTGAGTTTTGATTATGAATTCGTGATCTACAGTGCGTTTAATGGTGCTTTAAAGGTGAGATTGCTGGTGTTCCTGGAGTTGTGGCTCGGAACGTATCCCTTGAGTTATGGCTCGGGATAGGGGTTAAGCACGTGGTATTCCTTGAGTTGTGGCTCGGAATAGCATCTCTAGAGTTGTGGCTCGGGATGGCGGATGAACACGAGGAACCCTTGAGTTGTGGCTCGGGTTAGCGAGTGTTGCCGGTGTGAGTGTGCTGGTTGTGGCCAGTACGGATGGGTCCGGATAGATTGCCCTCCTCAGTTGTTGGCTGACGAGTTTGGTAGTCTTGGGACGATACAGACTATGTTCGTATATGGGAACTCTACCTGGCGTTGCGGTGTATGATTCGTAGTATGTTTTCCCGCACGTGCTCTATCGGTTGTGGCCGATAGGTATGGCAGCAAGTCACCTTGAAGAAATCCTTAGACGTTGTAGAACACGAATAATCTGATTGGGGGTCAGATGGTAGAAATTAAAGAA
>Ga0209589_1004199_pt1 | contig 25016 bp, 29 predicted proteins | sample CowpeawhiteBW_FD_187525 | JGI IMG/M metagenome (GOLD analysis project Ga0209589, IMG submission 187525) | Root nodule microbial communities of legume samples collected from California USA - Cow pea white BW (SPAdes) (version 2) | ecosystem: Host-associated > Plants > Roots > Nodule | place: USA...
ACTCTAAACTTGACATAATCAACCTCCCATATCTCTTCAATGACCCCAAAGTAACTTATAGAAGCCATAACAGGATTATTATCTTTTGCACTAGCAAAGTGCATGGATTCTGCTTCAAGGGTGACACTGCTATTTTGCATAGTACTCTTATCATCTTCCTCCTTTGAATAAAAAGAGGACATGTTAATGTCATATGCTGTTCACTTTATAACATCAAAGTTAGGTCCTCGTGCTAACCATTTTAATTCCTCAGCACCACAATCTAATTGAGCAATTTTTTCTCTAAACCACTTCAGAAATGTCTTATTATGCTCAATCAACAACCATTTTTCATTTGCCCGAGGATTCATAGATTTAATCAATTTTTTGTGTGCCTCTATGTAAGGAGTAACGACATCAGTGTTATTCAATACGTACAAATGTGCTTGGAGAACTTCACGTTGATCTTTTTGAACCACCCTTACACCACGTGTGCCTTTACCTTCATTCCTTCCATCATGTCTAGACGATGGAATGCCAATAGCCTCAGTTTCAGACATATACTCTGTACAAAACTCAATTGCTTCTTTAGCTATATACCTCTCAATAATTGATGCTTCTGGACGATATGGATTTTTCACATACCCCTTCAATATTTTCATGTATCTTTCAACTGGGTACATCCATCTTAAAAACACTGGTCCACATATTTTAATTTCCCTTACTAGATAAACTATTAAATGGACCATGATATCAAAAAATGAAGGAGGAAAATACATCTCAAGTTGACACAAGATAACGATAGCTTCATTCTCCAAGTCATCCAATGTGGCAGGCTCAATTACTTTCTAACAAATACTATTAAAAAACATGCAAAGATGAGTGATGACATGTCTAACACTTTTAGGTAAGATGTCACGAATAGCCATTGGAAGAAGTTGTTGGATGAGAACATGACAATCATGAGATTTTAAACCAACAAGTTTCAAATCTTTCATTGAGACAAGACTTTTTATATTTGAAGAGTATCCTTGTGGTACTTTCATTTCTCGTAGATTATCACAAAAACTTCTTTTCTCAACTTTAGACAGAGTATGACAAGCAAGAGGTAAATATGTCCGTTTACCGTGAGCTTCTGGCTGTAACTCCAAACAAAGACCCATCTCAACTAGATCTTTACGAGAATTAACATCATCCTTTGTTTTCCCTTTGATGTTTAACAATGTTCCAATTACACTATCACAAACATTTTTCTCCACATGCATGACATCTATGCAATGTCTGACATCTAATTTTGCCCAATATGGGAGATCAAAGAATACTGATTTCTTTTTCCAAATGCTTTTGCCAAGAACTTTCTTCTGTGTTTTCCCAAACGTCATATCTACTAGGCACACACGCTCATAAACTTGTTCTCCAGTTAAGGGTGGCAGTTGAATTTTTTCCTTTTGACATCCATTGAAAGACTTTTTCAATCGACGATATGGGTGATTACGTCTCAAAAACCTTCAGTGGCCAATGTAACAAGTCTTCCTCCCATGTTTTAGTTGATGATAACTTGTGTTTTCTTCACAGATTGGACAAGCATAGTGTCCTTTTCACACTATAACCGCTCAAATTTCCATAAGCTGAAAAGTCATTAATGGTGCAAAATAAGAGAGTTCGCAAATTAAAATTCACTTTTCCATATGCATCAAACACCTCAACTCCTTCATCCCATAACAATCTCAAATCTTCTATCAACGGAGTTAGATAAACATCAATGTCATTTCCAGGTTGCTTTGGTCCAAATATCATCATAGATAACATCATGTATTTTCTCTTCATAACCAACCAATAAGGCAAGTTATAAATGATCAACAAAATCGGCCATGAACTGTGCTTGCTACTTAAATTACCATAAGGATTCATTCCATCAATTGCAAGACCAAGCCTCAAATTTCTTGGATCACTCCCAAACTGTGGGTAGAGGGTATCAATTTTATTCCATTGGGGTGAATCAGCTGCATGGCGTAACAATCCATCACTTTTTCTTCCATTTGCATGCCACATAAGGTTTTTACCATCATCAACATTAGCAAATAAACGCTTAAATCGAGGTATGATTGGAAGATACCATAACACTTTTGCAGGATGACCCTTCTTCATGTTATCTTCATCGTCATCGTCATCCTTAACTTTGTATCGCGATACTCCACATCTAGGACACTTAGTTAATGTTTTGAACTCTTTTCTATAAAGAATACAGTCATTGGGACAAGCATGACTTTTCTGGTACTCCATACCCATCTGACATAGTATCTTTTTAGCCTCATAATGACGGGTTGGCAATGTATTACCTTCTGAGAGCATTAGATTCAACAATTCTAGTAACTCACTAAAACTTTTATCAGTCCACCCATTTTTGGCTTTAATGTTAAATAATCTTTGTGTCGCTGACAAACGAGTGAAACTCCTACAACCATGATATAAAGTCTTCTCTGAATCATCTTTCAATGAATCATACACGTGTGCTGTACGAAAACTTTCTTGTCCAATATCTTCAATCATATCTTCCATGCATTCCTCACAGTGTGGATTAAACTCTTGACTTTGAGATGAGCTTGGAAGGTGTACAACTTCACCATGCCATGTCCACGTTGTATAACTCTTTAGGATACCATCACATAAAAGATGTTCTCGTATCAACTTAACTTCTTGTCGTCTCCCGTTCACACAATTAACACAAGGACAAAAATATTTTCCATTCAAGGCAATCCCGTGTCGTTCAGCAAATTTTAGAAACTCTTCAATGCCATTCTCATAAACATCACTGATTCGAATTGCATTCATCCAACTTCGATCCATTACTACACGACATGAGAAGTTGGTTTAAATAAATATTATATTTAGTGACTCAATCGGTACTCTTAACTGCTTCTGCAAACAGATAAATGAATGAACTTGATAAAAGATCAAGTTCATAAAACCAACCACAAGGAAAAAATCTACTCTTATGCTTTGAATTTCAATGTAAATTATTTTAAGGACATAACCAATTTTATGTGCACTAAAATTCCAAGAACCAATTTAACGCATTTCAATATAATGAATGAAGTTTGGAGGAACTGACCTTTATCAATGCAAGTGATAATCTTCCAATGGAGGTAAGAGCGGGGCGGAAAACGGAGCAAACAAAGTGGCGACCGCAATAGCTCAAGCAACTTCAAAATGGACCCTTTTTCTGCAATTTAAACCAAAACACATTCAAGGTTCGTGGTACGGTGAGGGTTTCGTGGTGGCGCGACAGCGGAGCTTCATAGTGCGGCGACAATGGAGGCTCGTGGTGTAGCGACAGCGCCACTTCGTGGTGCGGCGACAGCGGCGCTTCGTGGTGCGGCGAACGACGCTTCATGGTGTGGCGAACGACGCTTCGTGGTGTGGCGAGGGTTTCGTGGTGGCGCGACAGCGGAGCTTTGTACTACAGTGACAGTGGAGGCTCGTGGTGCAGCGACAACGACACTTCGTGACGAGAGCGGCGATAGCGGATGCTCGTGGTACGGTGACAGCGGCACTTCGTGGCGTGGAGGTGGTCGCTAGTGGCGCGAAGGTGGTGGTTCTGGTGTGGAGGCTAGTAGACCAGCAAACGGTGAACGGAGAAGGGTTCGTGGCGTGGAGGGTCGTGGTGCGGTGAACGGAGAAGAAAGCAAATGGCGAACGGAGCAAAATGGCGATGATGCACTATGGAGAAAAATGGAGAAGATGAACAATGCAAACGGAAGCACAGTGAGGCGCGAGAGAGAAGAAGGGGTTCGCGGGTTTGTGCAAAAAACATTACATCGGTTATATTGCCAACCGATCTAATATTTAAAACCATCAGTTTTTTTTAATTTAAAAAAATAACATTAGATCGGTTCCCTGCTTAACCGATCTAATGTATACATGTTAGATCGGTTTCCCACACAACCGATCTAATGCAAATGAAATTATTTTCAAAATTGCCACCGCGTGAATTGTTAGCTCGGTTCCTACACAACCGATCTAATATGCCTGATCTAATATCCCATTTTTCCACTAGTATGAGTGGCCCCGGACTATGATGTCAGCCGAGAATTGCGAGGTTCTTAATTTGCTAGATTCAGTTCCTCGACGGCTTCCCACTAGGCGTATTGTGGCCATATTGAACTTTCCTCGTCCTAGTGGGGACATGTTAGGTATGTTTAAATTTTTCTCGTGACATGCTATATGTTGACCTATCTTACTTTGTTTTTGTTTATATTAGTGTTGATGGTGTCTCACGAGGGTGTTGGTACAGGTCAGAAAAGTCGCTTCCACTTGCTTCGTGATAAATTGAATGAACGGAAGAAAAGTGGTGACACAGTTCTTGGGACGAGCGTTGCGCCCCATGCCAAAGTTGGTGCAGGTGTTAGGAGTCCTCGGCCTCCTCCTTCGGTAGAAAAGAAAAAAAAAGGCTGCCCAAAAGGATGGGAGTTCGTCACGTAAGGCCTCCCCCGAACACAATCGTGTGTCTGAGGATGCTTCTTACAAGCGCTTGATGGGGGCAGAGATGCAGATATATGATGGGATGAACATCACTATATCTCAAGAGGAAGCCAACTTGATTACAGAGGAACCCTTGCCTAGTTTGATGAAAGCTTTTGCAGAGTACCAATCTCGAGCTTTAGTGATTGGGAGACATATCGGCCATGCGCTCATTAAAGTGGGCCAAACGGAGGATCTTGAAGTCGAAGTTGCCTTGTTGAAAAAGCAGCTACGAGCGGCTAATATTGAGAAAGACAAGTTTGCGGGGGAGGTGAGTGATCTCCAGAAACAGCTCCAACAGGCTATTGGTGATAGGAAGTCTTGGTGCAATCACTGTCTTGAAGTTGAAGAGAAGGTGAAGAAAAGCTCTGAGGAAGTATCCGTTTTGAAATGTTCTCTTGATGAGATGAAGACTGCCCATGCAAAGCTAGACAAGGAAGTTTGGGAGTTGCGAGAGGGTATTGTGGAAGAGCATGAGCTTGGCTTTAGGAAGGCCTTGCGTCAAGCATCCCTTCTCTTTGATATTCCCGCGGATGATGACCACTTGGATGTGGGGAAGGATGTGTATCAAAAATCATTGGTGCAGATTGAGGATATTCCTCCTTGTCCTGAACATGCCAAGGATACTCCCTCTTGGGAAGGTCGCGAAGGTGGTGGTGCAAATGGGGCTGAGGGAAGAGACTAACTTGTTAGCTTGACGAATGTTTTTTGTGTTGTCACTGGCTTTGTAAGCCTTTTTTGGCTAGATGGTGTGTAACTTTTGGATATTTTTGTATATGATTGACTAGGTTTAACTAGTGGACGATGCATGTTGACCTTAATCATTTCTGTTGTTTTGATTGGGATGTGTATTGCCTCGACTTTCATTTTATTTTGTATGCGTATAGCAATATATCACCTTTGGAGTTTAAGCAGCCCAACCTATCTTGGTTCAAGACATCGTTGGATTGCTGGAGGTGTCTCCACTAGTTGCTTGTATAATGTACTGAATTTGTATGCATTTTGCATTTTCGTAGTATGTGTAGACGAGAGAGTGAGGTTGTTATTTATGGCTGGAGTTTGCATTCTTCTTTGTTTCGAGGGTTTGCTTACGTCATTTGATTGCACGACTTTTACTGCTTGATTTTTTGTTATTGGTATTATAGTGGCTCAACCATAATATCTTATGTCGCCAGCAATTATTTATGTTCATGTACACGTTGTGGTGTGTGTAATTGACTTTGTGTGGGAGAGGTGTTGTACTACGACCCTACTAGGCTGATAGTCATGACAAGTTTTCCTCTGATAAATAAGGTCTTGCAACAGTCGGCCTTGGTTGATGAGTTGTATCAACAGTCGGCCGTTTGTGTGTTATTTAATTATTTTGTTTTTAATAATAATATGCTAGAAAATGTTGAGGGATAATATAATCATAGAATTATATTAATCATCACAAAACATGAATTGGTTAAATGGTTGTGCTTTGATTTGATAAATTGGTTTGATGTGGGTTCGAACCTTAGTGAACCCCAAACTAAACTCTCTTTTTGTCAAAATTTCCTTTGGCATGAAGGTGAAAGGGCATGGAAACCCCAACTGGCTAAGGAGCAGCCAAGGGTGGCTGAAAAATAGATGTGTTATGAACCATTGAATAACACTTATACCATTTTTAAATGTCATTTTCGTTTTAGCACATTAATCCATCATTAAGGCACTATTATAAGGGAAATTTTAGGTGAGAGAAAAGATTTCTGCATTTGTTATTGTTGTATAGGGAGAGGAGAACGAAAGTTAAGAGTTTGTTGAGGATTGAGTGAGGAAAGGAGCTACAAAGAGATAGAATCAAAGGAGGATTATTTGTGATCAAGGGGGAACTCAAAACAATTCCAAAATAAGCTAAGAAAACCAGGTTAGGGGAGCTGAACCACGTCTATTTATATTTTTACGCATATCTGTATGTATTATATCATGTACGTGTATGATCTCCCTTTGCTTACATTGAAATTCGAGTTTTTGGAATTTTTCCAGAAACCGCCTGGCGGGTGATGAACCACCGCCAGGCGACGCATCAGTTTGTGCTTATTTTTGGGTTTGTGAAGAGGAACCGCCTGCTGGCACATCCCTGACCGCCAAGCGACACATCCCTGACCGCCAGGCGACACATGGCTACAACCCAGATTTTCTGAGTTTTTGTTGAACTGCCTAGTGGTGATGAACAACCGCCAGGTGATGCAAACCACTTTTGGCACGATTTTGGTGTTTTGCGTAATTTGATATGATTCTGATCGAAGGGGGAGTTAGACTGAATCGTTCAGTGAGGATTTGATATTTAATATTATTGGGTTTCGAGTGATTGCAAGCTAAATTTAATGGAACAGTGGGAAGATGATGTTCGGGTTGAAAAGTGGGTTCTTAATGTTCTAAGCAAATTGATGGTTCAATTGTACTGGAAAGAGCGAATGAATGGGTTTGAGATGAGAATCCTTATAACTGAAAATGAATTCAAGTGAGGATTTGGTGAAATTTGCAATGGAGGAAGACCAAGGAGTGTTCGGGGCTTCGCAAGTGCAAGGGGAGGATTTTTGGGTTCCTAGAATAGCAGGAACCGCTTGGCGGCACCCAATTGGCCGCCAGGCGCCATACCAGAGAGGTGCGTGGGTTCTGTTAACGAAGAACATTGTTTTTTTACTTTTCGCGCAACAGGAACCGCCGGGCGGTATTTGAGTCCCGCCAGGTGCCACATCCTCACTTCTGGGCACTAGGCGCCACCATATTTTTCTGGTTCACACAGTTTTTGTAAAACTCCATTTCCCAGTTCGTTAACCGTCGGATTTAAATGCAATTTTGAAAGGTGGTTCATAACATGTGATTCTTCGCTTTGAACGGTGGAGATTGGATTTGGAGGTCAGTAGCTAGACATATACGTTACTCAATATTGCTGATTTTGGAGTCGTTAAAATGCATGAATAACCTCTTGATAAGTTCAATTAACTTCTGATGAAGCATGATTGGGTTATGTGGTATGTCTCTATCAATTTGAATGTTCCTTTGGGTTAGTCACATGTGGAGAATTGGTTTGCTGAAGGCATGGGTGTCAATATTAAATTACGTTGGTGCATAAGATCATGTGCTTAAAATTGTTAAAGTGTTGCTGTTTATATTTTGTTTGAGCATGCTTGGGATTGTCTATATGACTAGGGGATGAATGCACATGTGAGGTGCTATAAGGCTTAGAACATTATAGATGGCAATGCCTTTCATTAGGGGTACTCTAGAATTAGAGCAAATGAGAGCAACATGTGTGAAGGGTGCTTGAACCTGAACTAAAACCAGTAATGTGCAAGTACTACTGTAGCGACTGGCGGTACGTGTCCCCCGCCAGGCAATCTGGAAGCGGCAGCGCCTAGCGGTACGTGTCGCCCGCCAGGCGATTTTGTTGTATCAGATTGGTGTTATGCTTGCTATGATGTGCATGATCTACAAGGCTTCTAGGATATCTTAAAGGTCGGCTTGCTGGTGTTCCTTGAGTTGAGCTCGAAATGTATCCCTTGAGTTGAGCTCGGGATAAGGGTTAAGCACGTGGCATTCCTCGAGTTGAGCTCGAAATGGCATCCCTCGAGTTGAGCTCGGGATGGTGGATGAACACGAGGAACCCTTGAGTTGAGCTCGGGTTGGCGAGTGTTGCCGGTGTAAGTGTGCTAGTTGTGGCCAGTACGGATGGGTCCAGATAGATTGCCCTCCTCAGTAGTTGACTGATGAGTTTGGTATTCTTGGGACGTTACAAATTATGTTCGTATATGGGAACTCCACCTGGTGTTACGGTGTATGATCTGTAGCATGGTTTCCCGCACGTGCTCTATCGGTTATGGCCGATAGGTATGGCAACAAGACACTTTGAGGTACTCACTGATGTAGAACACAGATAACATGGTGGTGGCTATGTGATGTGAGATCAAAGGATGGAATTCCTTTGGTGTGATTGTGTGAGTGGTATATGTGTGCCATATATATATGTTTATTTTCTTAGCTCACCCTATCTGCTTGTGTTTGGCGATGATCGTGTACGCGGTACACGGGAGCAGATGATGTTGCAGGTGGATCTGGTGAGGCTTAGCAGCGGAGCGGGGAAAACTCATGGGAACAGTTTTATAGAGTTTTATCATTTCTGGTTTTGGAATAAAAATGTAATCTATTATGAGATTGTTTTGGTATTTTATTGAATTTCGAGAAGATTTCAACTTAGAATTATCTTTATTATGAAATAAATTCTTTGAAATTCCTGTGTTTTTGGTAAATGGATTTATAATAAATGTGATTTTATTTTCTTATTTTATATTATATTTTAAACCCGTAATATTTGGTCCGGATGTTACAGGGTCTTCGGAGAGACCTTGAGTCGACCTTGGTTGATGGGTTGTATCAATAGGGACTTGTGAAAGATGGGGTCTTAGGAGAGACCTTTAGTCAACCTTGGTTGATGGGTTGCATCAATAGGGACTTGTGAGAGATGGGGTCTTAGGAGAGACCCTGAGTCAACCTTGGTTGATAGGTTGTGTCAACAGGGACTTGTGAGAGATGGGGTCTTAGGAGAGACCCTGAGTCGACCTTGGTTGATGGGTTGTATTAACAGGGACTCGTGAGAGATGAGGTCTTAAGAGAGACCCTGAGTCGAGCTTGGTTGATAGGTTGTATCAATAGGGACTTGTGAGAGATGGGGTCTTTGGAGAGACCTTGAATTGACCTTGGTTGATGGGTTGTATCAATAGGAACTTGTGAAAGATGGGGTCTTAGGAGAGACCTTGAGTCGACCTTGGTTGATGAGTTGTATCAATAGGGACTGGTAAGAGATGGGGTCTTAGGAGAGACCCTGAGTCAACCTTGGTTGATAGGTTGTATCAACAGGGACTTGTGAGAGATGGGGTCTTAGGAGAGACCTGAGTCGACCTTGGTTGATGGGTTGTATTAACAGGGACTCGTCAGAGATGAGGTCTTAAGAGAGACCCTGAGTCGACCTTGGTTGATAGGTTGTATCAATAGGGACTTGTGAGAGATGGGTTCTTCCGAGAGACCTTGAATCGACCTTGGTTGATGGGTGGTATCAATAGGAACTTGTGAAAGATGGGGTCTTAGGAGAGACCTTGAGTCGACCTTGGTTGATGAGTTGTATCAACAGGGACTTGTGAGAGATGGGGTCTTAGGAGAGACCCTGAGTCGACCTTGGTTGATGGGTTGTATCAACAGGGACTTGTGAAAGATGAGGTCTTAAGAGAGACCCTAAGTCGACCTTGGTTGATAGGTTGAATCAATAGGGACTTGTGAGAGACAGGGTCTTAGGAGAGACCTTGAGTCAACCTTGGTTGATAGGTTGTATGAATAGGGACTTGTGAGAGATGGGGTCTTAGGAGTGACCCTGAGTCGACCTTGGTTGATGGGTTATATCAACAGGGACTTGTGAGAGATCGGGTCTTCGGAGAGACCTTGAGTCGACCCTGGTTGATAGGTTATATCAACAGGGACTTTTTGCATGGAGGAGGTATATATGGAGATCTTAAGATAAAACAAGTAGTGATGACACAAAGTATTTTAAAAGATTGAAGTAGGAAAGAGTACCTCTAGTTGCAAAGTTTAGTTGTAATAAAACTTTAAATGAGTCGTGTTAGGAACTAGCTCGCCAGAAAAATATTCCAACTTGTATGCTTTTTTTTTCAGCATCTGCAAGCATCCGGAAAGGTCCTTGCCAATTCGCGGAGAACTTTCCTTCTGTTTTCCTTGCATCACTATTCATTCTTCAAACCAAGTCACCTGGGTGGAACTTCCTTGATTTGACCTTAGAGTTGTATCTTCGTGACATGCTTTGTTTTGCAACTGCATCTTGTATTACCGCTCTATGCCTTAACTCGGCCATAATAGTTGTTGGTCTTTTACACAAACTATTGGCAAAGGGTCCGCTTCTTAGTGCGTTAATCATCTGATGCAGGGCTACCTCTAGACTCAAGTTATCGATGTGAGGGAAAGCTTGCTGAAGCGTTCCACGAACGATCTCAAGGATTCCCCTTCCTCTTGGCGTATGCTGATGAGTGCTAGGGAGGTGAGATCGTGTGGTTTTGACATAGCGAATCTCTCTCCAAACTGGTATAATAAGGTGTCGAAACAATCTACGAAGAGTGGGACAAGACAAGTGAACCAACTAAGGCTTGCACCCTTTTGGGATGTTGGGAATACTTTGCAAAAAATTACATCATCAAAGGTGTAAAGTCCGATCTGGGTCAAGTACACATGTATCTGCTCATCCATGTCGGTGGTTCCATCGTATTTGTCCATGGTCAAGGACTTCCATCCTCGGGGCGAGGGTGTTTCCATTATGCCATCCACAAAGGTGTGCTTGCACGCGCCCTGCCGTGGTACCATGGTATTTGTTGTGCCTTCCTTGGGAGTATGAGTGCTTTGTGCGCTTTCTCCTACTATTTTCATATGTGTAGGTAGGGAAGTAACATGAGTCTTGCTTGGACATTGTTGATCACCCTAACCCTCTTCCTTTGTATTTTCAAGCTTTCGTTTAAGTCTATTATTCTATTCTCGTAATTCACCTAACTCTCATTATATGGCTAATATAATTGCCATCTGACTGCTCTTTACGGTTGCCTGGTTGTTCTCGGCTGTTGGTACATCGGGGTCGTTACTTGTCATGTTCCTTGTACACACCATGTGCACTAATTCGCCTGGCCCCACGGTGGGCGCCAAATGTTCCTGCCGAATACAGATGTACCCGCGAACACAAGTTATGTAGGGACCAATGAATCTTTTAAATGCACATGTCCACCTTCTTTGCTTCAGTTTCTAAGTCCAGGAGCCTAAATATCTCCTCCCAAGAGCCTGAGTATCTCCTTCCAGGAGCCTGAGTATCTCCTTCCAGGAACCTGAGTGTCTCTTTCCAAGAACCTGAGTGTCTTTTTCCAGGAACCTAAGTATCTCCTTCCAGGAACCTGAGTATCTCCTTCTAATGAAGAGTTCCACTGGTGGGAGGCCTCCAAAGCCACTCACCAACGATTCTCTCTGGTCTTTGCCTTGCCCTCTTCACTCCTTCCCTCTTTAAGCACTCCAAAAACACATATCACCTATGGTTTTTCTCCCAAACTACCGCCCTTACTCTCCTCTACCAACCTTAGCTTTGAAATGAGTTTTATTCTTTCTGGTTGTTGTTATTATGCATTACGAAAAAAAAACTGAAAATTAGAAAAGACCTTGACTATTTTTTATTATTTGTGGCAGCAATAAGAACCACAGGAGGAGAAAACAACAACCCAACAACATAAGTAAAACAAACGTGCACGTGACCTAGAAAATAGGAGAGAGAAAAACAAAGATAAAGACAAGATTCGAACACTCCACCCAAACATGCCAAGCACATGCGTAATGCACACCACAAATTTATAAACACTTGTAGTTCACATAATATAACTAAATTAAATAATTAAAATAAATACAACAATAACTTAAATCACTCAAATAATTATTCTATATTTCATAATTTAATAAAATAATTAAATTAAATAAATCAACAATCTTAATCAAGTCATTAATTTTTCCCATGGGTTTTACTTTATTCTAATTTTTTCCAGGTCTTATATTGACGATGCTCAGGTTGTTGTGGACTTTGTTAGATATAACATCTTATATCAAGACTGCTTACAAAGACACCTATAGGGATGTCTCCTTATGAGGTTGTCTTTGGTAAAACATGCCACTATACTATAGAGATAAAGCACCGAACATACTGGGTTGTTAAGTCCTGCAATTTCTCTCTCGACCAAGCTGGGGAAGAAAGTAAGCTTTAGATGAATGAATTAGATGAGATTCGATTGGAAGCCTATGAAAACTCCAAGTTCTAAAGGGAGAAAACCAAGAAATTCCATGACAGCTTGATAACTACAAATGAGTTTGTAGTTGGAGACGAAGTCTTGTTGTATAACTATAGGCTTAGTCTCATGTGTGAGCTTAGGTCTAAGTGGATTGGCCCTTTTGTTGTAGATAATGTTATTCCTTATAATGCAGTTGAGATCAAAAGTGAATCCACAGATAAGAGCTTCAAGGTTAGTGGGCATTGTTTGAAGCCATTCCTTAATCACTAGTGCAGGAAAGGGAAATGACAGCAGTTATTTTCAGTTTTTGGCTTCGGGTCCGCAACCGAGGCATATACGGCCGAGGTAAAAAGGTAGTTCTTTATGCCTCAGTTATAAACTCGAGGCATTTTTAATATTTACTGCCTCGGGTCTATTTTAACCGCGGCAGAAAGGTACATTTACTGCCTCGGGTCTGTCTCAACCGAGGCATATAACTATTTAAAAAAAAAAGAAAAATTTGAATTCTCTTCTGCAATAGTAGCAAGAGTCGCTCCTGAACAGAAATCAGAGCCAACAGGTTCCAGTGAAGTACGTACTAAAGGCTTCTTCGGTTGCTTCTTAACCAAATAATTAGATCTTGCCTTTTGTTCTGATTTTTGCTCCATCTGAGATCGTTCAAAGCCAATCCTTAACTTCTCAAACTTCTTCCGTCCAAGTTCTTGTATTGATCGTGCCTGTGACAAATATAGGAGTCACACAGTAAGCAGAATAAAGCAATCATTGACGTAGAACACAATGAAGCATCAAACTGTATACTTGTTTGTGGTCTCTGCTGCATTGTATTGCATTGCGTTTGAGAAAATTAAAAATATATCACTCTGCATCCAACGTGTCATGCAAGAGCCCCGCAGCCACAACTGTAGAATTGGAACCAATCAAAGCCAGCAACACAACAGTCTCCAAACAATGCTGCAAATAAGGATCCCCACTAGCCCGCATCTAAAAAAAAACACAAACAAAAAATCAATTCACCAAAAGTCCAAACAAAACCCCAACACATTCCTCACAAACCCATGGAACCTCTGCTGCTACCACAACACGAAACAGGGCCATGAAAAACAGACACGGGACTCTGATCCCTCTTCCACGAAGACTCACCAAACTTGATCGGAGAATACGAGAAGGAGCTGCCCAATCTCGTCGCAGTGAAGTGGCAGCGCAGCGGTGCTGGCGAAATGGCGCAACAACGGCGTTGGCGAAACGGCGCAGTAGCGGTGCTGGCAGAACGGCGCAGCAGCGGCGCTGGTGGAATGACGCAGCAGCAGCGGTCACAAAACCACCTCCTCCACGGTGCAGCGGTGGTGAAGCTGGAACAAATGGCTAGGGCGCAGTGGAAGAAGAAGAAAATATTTGGATCTGCGTGGGGATGCTCGAAGAAGAAGAATGGAAGAAGATGCTTTGCGCGGCTGCGAAAGGATTTGGGTTTTTTTAACCCTAAGAAGCCGTATATGCCTCGGTTGGCAGCTGGCCCGAAGCAAAAAAGCACCCTACGGCCTAGGTTATAAAGGAACCGAGGCATATTCTGTCAGTGAATTAAAAATTAAAAAAAATATAACCAAGAAACTGCATTGGGTAATAAAAACCTGAAGCAAGAATGGTATTAGGCCTCGGTTTTGTGGTAACCGAGGCATAAAAGCAAATAAAAATTTTCAAATTTTGTGGACAGCGCGAATTCGTAAAATTTTTTAAGCTATATGCCTCGGTTAGTATGACAACCGAGGCATAAAAGGTGCCTTTTATTACAAAAATGCCACCACGTTTTTATATGCAGCGGGTGCGCAGGAACCAAGGCATATACTATGATGTAGAAACTCTAAAATGCACTAGTGAATAATCCTTCTTTGGTGGACACGATTGTGGAGGAGACCCCCTTGCTTGATACCACTTCTCTTCTCCTACCATGACTCATGGAGTCTTCTTTTTCTTTTCTTTAATTTTGTTACACTTGTCCAATTCCATCTGTTGATCTTGTGTTTGTGTATATTCCATGAGGTTAGGTTGCTTTCAATTCACCTTCTGAGATGATTTAAGTTATTTGACATGTTTTGAATTGCTTGGATGATGTTCATAGATATTGTGCTTCTTTGAATCTTTGTGGTAGGATGTGCAAAAGGCTAAGTGTGGGGGAGCTTGATGAGCCATTATTTTCTCTTATTTCTTTTTTTACTTTTTTATGCCCATCTTGAGGGGCATTTAATCCTCACAATTGTCTACTGCTAGTGCATTCTCATCTATTGGGCTTCATTGGGCCAATATTTCAGTTTTTATTTATTTATTTGGATTTCTTTAGTCTAATTTTTGTTCATTACTTATTTTGAAGTTTTGTTGTGAAACATTTGTGGACTTGGACATTAATATTAGGTTAAAGAGAAAAATGTCACATCAGTGCCATTTCTATGCCCCCTCATCTATGCCACATCAACCCGTTTTTCCACGTCAGCATTAGTATTGATAATTTCGTAATGTTGAAGTTGAGAGTAGAAGTTTTGTAATTTTGGGTGTGTAGAGTGTTGTTACCTCATTGGGGGTTTTGGGTTTTAGGGACCAGAACCCTAATTTTTCATTTTGTCTTCTCTTTTCACATTTTGGGAGACCATTGAATAGCCATTGAAGGCAGCCACTCCATTTTCATATTTCTACACATTGGAACAACACCCATTTTGGGATTTTTCGTTTCTCTCCATAACTCAACTTGTATTCTCATTCTTTACCATTTATGATGCATTTTTGTTTTGTTTTGTCTTGTAAATCTAATATCATGGCTTGCTAAACTCTGTGTATTGATTCCTTGAAGAAAATGAAATCAAAACCTTTAGGTTGTTATTCTGTAGTGCAATTTTAGTTTTGTTTGCTCTTCATCATTTTCAACTTGTGCTTTTTAAAAGGAACACAAAATTGGTGGAAGATTAATCACAATTTTATGCTTTTGTTCTGCACTTTAATCAGCCCTTATTCATGCTTATTTCTAGGTCAAAATTCGTGTTGGTATAAGTATTTTTTCTTGAATTCCTAGCCTTATTGAGTCTTTTGTCTGTCATTTTTTGTTAAGTTTGATCTTTCTTTGGATTCTTGTGTTGCGGAACAATGTACCTTGAGCTAAATTGTTGGAAATATTACTTGTGGGATTTTGAATTGGTCATCATAGTTTAGCTTGAGCATTTTGTTTCACATTTCTAGTAGTAATTCTGAATACACTATTTATATTACTCTTTTCTTTTAAAGTGTTTTTCTCTTTGTCATAGTCTTAGTTTTGTCACATATTTTACTCTCTTTGGTTGAGCTATTTCTTGATTTTGGTGCATTTTAGTTCGTCTTCAAAATTCCTTGGTTTTATCATAAAGTTTCCTTTCCTTGATCTCCTACGTTGAGCTTATATCCGTTACATCTTTAACTTTGATACTAAATTCTTGATGGGTTGATTAGAGGTTCTGTGAAGATCTTAACATGTACTTGAGAGAGAATGAATACACTTTTGAGAATGCATACATTTTCAAGAGTAACACACAAGTGAATTGAGTGTAAACACGTAAGGAGTGGTGAGGTCTATTTGACAATTTTATCTACATTACTTGTGCTAACCACTAACTTTCTCTTCGTCAGTTCCTGTTTTTTATCTCTCACTACAAGATTTGGCAATTTTGAGCACTCCACAAAGTTCCATAAGCATTCGACCTTGGTGGAGGATATCAATGTCACTGTGTACAGAATTATCAAGCTGAATAGCAAACTTGTCGATCTTGGAAGGGAGCACAAACATGAAAGAAAATCATTGGCAAGAGATAAAACAAGTGCTTTTACATGTACCAAGTGTGAAGGTTATGGACACAGTTTATTATTGTCCTAATTGGGATGCAAGTCCCATGACTCATGAAGACCTCAAGGATTACATTATTTGCTTGAAAGAGGTGGAGATGAGTGTTATACAAAAGCTCAAAGTACTAAACAAAGTGAGACGAGAGTAAAAAGCACAAAGAGAGTAAGAAGGGAGATAAAATGAGGTAAGAGCACTAAGAGAAAAAAAACGAGAGAAAGAGAGGAGAGAGTACAAATGATATTACAATGACTAAAGATGTTGGAAAAAACAAGACAAGTGGAAAAATTGAAGAGAGAAAAGGAAGAAAATGATAGGAAGGAGAGAGAAAAGAATGAAAAGAGAGCGAAAGAGAAAGAAGAAAAGAGAGCGAGAGAAAAATATTGTAACCCATCTCTTCTTGTTTTGTTTTCCAGGAAAGACTTGTACATTCAGGAACAATGGCAAAAACAATAGGGTAAAGAAAAGACGACAACAAAAGACCTTATAGAGAGAATAAGTATGAGTGTGTGTTTCTTCTAAGAAATGCTAGATTTATTTATAGAGTTTTTGGACCCTATAATCTAAGTGATAAAACTTGTAGTGTGGTATCATTATAATATCAATAAAATAACAATTTAACTCATATATACAATAATAATAATAATAATGTGACATTTGACCTGATATACCAAATATTCTATAAATATATGGTATTAAACAATATAATGATATAATCAAACTACTTAGATTTATCAAAGTTACTATTAATATGTGATTATCTCATACTATTTTCTAACCAGTGAGATTTAATGGACCTCGTTGAACTACATTATTTAGCACATCTTGAGCCGTTGAGCATATATATTAATCATCTATAAAATTAACAAAATACCAAAATTAAAATTATTATACTACAATTATAACTTTTTATTATACTAAAAACAAAATATATCGATACTTATTTATTTATAATCATTATTTACTCTTATTATAATTGTTCATCATCATCATATATACGAGGAATATACAATATCTGGTGTGTAACTCTATTGGTAATGGTTCGTAATTATTGTAAATTTTGTAAGCTTCAATGATCTGGGCGCAGACAATTGAATTAAAAAAAAAAAAAAAAGTAAGCTCTGGTATTAAGTAGACTTGGTGTAAAATAAATTGTACCAACTACTTGAAACTTAGTGACCAAACAAAACATAAGATAAAGGTTTGATACTGTTGAGCAACAGATTAAGAAATCCAAGATTCTTGGAACGAAATACGAAGAACGTGAGAAGCAAAAGGGTCATCATTCATCGATTTATCTGCACAGACAACAGAGTACAGGTGTTCCATATCCATTGCTTTGTTCCAACGCTTTATGAGCAACGTGGCCACCAACAAATAGCGATTTTGACTCTTGAACCGGGAACAAGTCATTGGGTCCATAAATGGTTGAACAATGATTATTCCTTCTATGATGTGGAGATTTTCTTTCTGACAGAAGATAGTTACCAAGTGAGGGAGCAGCAACACTCACTGCATCAGTAGTTAGCTTTGAACAAAGTGAGAACAACCAAGGCCTCAGCTTGTGATTACTTTCGTTGTTCTTTGACGATTGCACCATTCTTCCCCTGCTTGATCTCCTTGAGACTTCTACGAAGCTAGAAATTCTCATGAGGCTTCCCAGCGTGATGCTCTTGTCACGGAAGAATGATCCAGTGGACTTAACCGAACAATTAATAAGAAGTCAGCAAAATGACTCGTGAAAAAAATGCTATATGAACATGCATAATCCAATCTAAAATTTCCTTAGAAATACTTCTGTACAGTGAAAATGGCTATATATATCGTCAGTTTTTAGTTACTGTCTACGAAGAATCTATGGAAATGGCTGTCTTAACGAGATGTTATGGATTTGATTTGTGTTTCGAAAACGACTTCTCAAACTTTTGACTCGTTTTTCCTATTCATTAAATATATTTTTCACCCATGGTAATAAATACTGTTTGGAATAATTCTTCACGTAAAGTAAAAAATAATACTGTTATTGGGAATATTAACTACACACGGTCAAAATAGTTTTCTTTTAATAATATGACTTAATTCATAATTAAAGGAATATATTTTAATTGAGTTGTACTTGAATATGCAACCTATAAGCCAAAATTAAACGACACAAATAAAATCAGAACCATTATGTCTGAGCGTGATGAGGGAGGCCAAGAGCATGTTCTGGACCATAGAAATCAAACAACAACGGTAAACTGAAGAGGTTGAGATTCCAAAAAATTTTGTTTATGGGTGATTTTTATGCATGAAGTTATTAAGTTCTCAAGATTTTTGACGCCGTTTGAAAACAACCGTCTAATCACCAAAATCATAGTCATAACATGAAGAATGTACACTAAGCAATCGCGGGTTGTGTTGCAGACAACAATTCTTTACTGTGAAAAAACTTAAATTCACTTCTTTTTATTGCATTATTTATGCAAACTTTCTGACAGTTGTACTCAAAAAACTTAAAAACTTATTAATTATTTACACTCTAGTAACTCATACATTAACTATCCACCACGAATGATATATTTAAGATTATAACATACTAACAAGTATGTATTATATTTGTGTATCATTTCCACAAAAGTTTCCCAAATTTGTTAGTGATAAATCAATGCACAGGGATCTTATATATATCAACTAAAACTAAACATACTACACAAAATGATTTAGTTTTCAAAATGATTGTTTGAAAAACTCTCAAAACTCGTCGATGAACTTTAATACGAGACAGAATGTGTAAAAGTTTGTCTCCACAAAGTGGGTGTACCAATAATCACCATTATACATTTATTGAAAGAAAGTTATTTACCTGTGTGTCAAGATCTGATGAATAATCAGTTGAAGGTGTGGGAGAAGCAGTGAGAATGGTGCTGAAGGAAACTGATCCAGAGAAATCACCATTTCCTGTTAACCCAATTCTTGCATTCAATAGTCTCAAACCCAAAGGCCACCCTTCTTCCTGCATTGCCTCAAAACCAGCCAAACGATACGTAAAACAAATATAAGATAGAGAATATGAAAAACTTATTTTGGTTACATTCAAACTGAAAGTTATTAAGAGTTTTCTTTTTTCGTAGATAATATATGTTCTAAAACCACTCTTAGTGAGGTGATGAGAGTTAAACCAAAAACGCTCATAGTGAATCGAGTGGCATGTATGATAAGGATAGAAGTTAGTTGCTGTTTCTGCTATAAAAAAAAATCTTCAAAGATTTAAAGGCATCGTTTCGAGAGAGAATTATGGTATATGAAATAGCAACTTTGTGTGTGAGTGAGAGTGAGTGTAAGGGGGAGAGAGATGATACCTGCAAAGCCATTACTGTGTTTGAGGGAATGAATACGTTGGAATGGGATGAACAATACGGAAATGAAATAGTAGAAAGAAGAGTATGGATTAAAATACTCCTAAAAAAAGATAGGTGTTTCATTGCTGATAAAAAAAAATTAAAAATAGGTGTTTCATTCCCCATAAAAAAAATGACTCCATTTAATCTTTTACAAAACATAATTATTATTTTAATACATAAATAAATAAATAATCTGTAATGTTTTACAAAATATAATTATTATTTTAATGTACAAATGGATAAATAATCTTTTCAACTTGATATATTTTATTTTTAAAATAAATAAAAATAATCATTTTTTGTGTAAAAAAATTATTTTATTTGAATTATATTAATAGGTAATGAAGCATATATTTTATCGTTAATGGTCACCTAATTTGGTTGAATTAGTTGAAGAGAAGATTAATACAATTAAACCCTTGGAGAAGCTATTAGGATGCAACGATTTTTTGCATACTAAGTTCAATTTTTATATTTTTTATTATACTATAATCGAAATATACAGAACCGATAACTGATGGTATTAAATTGATTGTTAATATGTATTTATTTACATATATTTGAAAAAGGAGTAATATAATATTATTTTAAGCTTATATGAAAGATACATGGTAAAACATTCAAATCTAAAAATCACTTTATGTGATTTTTAGTTAAAACATTTGTTGCGTTTTCTCTATATTAAAACATAATCCATGATAATACAATTTTACTATTACAAAATTATTTATTACTGATTATGAAACAGTGCACAGTCTTGTATAAATCAAATAAACAAAGTGCAGAAAAGTATTCTTGATTCATTCTGATTACTCGGTATGAAATATATTTTGACAACTCGCATAGAAGGTTGTCTCTATTAAAAGGATAACATGAAAAGAATAACTGTCATTTACTGAATATACCTTCTGACCGACGCAACACAACAAGAGAAGAATTCAACGACTGCACAGAGAACAAAACAAAGGAATCAGTATTGATCAGATAGAGGCATGTCCGTATGGCTATAAAACTGTGAGCGTGGTAGAATGGATATGGACGTAAGAGCTTTTCTGTTGCAAGTTAATGCAATTTATGTGCATTAATTGTCTCTGAAAGTCAAAAAAATGAGACAAAGTTGAGGGTGACATGAGAGTGACTTCTTACCACCCTTTTTCAGCAACAATATGAGCTCTGGTTTTGGGGATACAATACAACAGATGGTAGCAGCACTGTCCTGGTGGGAATATTTTTCGTGGCAGATATTAAAGAACAAAGAGTGCAGTTGTGTGGGTCAGAATAGTTCTCTCTTTGCAAGGATTACGTGGGGACAAAACAAAATAGCCTTAATGCTCTCAAAGGAACATAGTTTATTGAGTTGTATATATTTGATAAATAAAAATTAATCTATAGCTTAAATTGGAATATTATATTATAGAGAAAAGTTTCCTTGAAGGAAGAGACAAAAGACAAACCATAATTATTATAATTATCGGTGCATAAAAGTTTTTTTATAAAGGTTTTTTATACCGCACTAAAATAAATAAAAAAAGTTAGAATTATTTACCGACAATTACATACAAATTAAAATCTGTAAACAATTAAGTTTTACAAATGAATTTTGTATACAAAATATATGTTATATAATGTGTGATGTAAGATTTATTGTTTAAATACTCAGAACATGGAGTGATTTCATAGCAATTGGGATAGAATGTATGAGAAATGCTATAGCAATAGAAGATGTTAGAAAGATAGCAACAACACCAACAAATACGAGGAACGCCAACCTCAACAAGATCGCAGGAGCAACCCCAACAAAGCAGCTAAACAAAAAGTCATTAAAATCAACACCAACATGGACATAATTACTGTAGAATTGTGTACTTTTGGATTTACCACTTCTATATTATACGTCTATATTATGTCTTGATATGTGAAGAAAACATATCATATGAACAGTTAAAGCACGAGAGGAAAACAATTCATTTTCGTAAATCTATTTCATCCGTATCGTTAATTCATTGCCTGTAGCCATACGTGTATCTTACCAAAAAATGTGAAGTTTAGTATAACTCGATTGTGTTCATTTTTCAATTCCATATGTAAGAAAGTTATTGACCCTCAAAATTTGGAGGAACTTCAACAAGAGGTTGTTATTGTATTGTGTCAACTAGAGATGCTTTTTCTTCCATCATTTTTTGACATCATGGTGCATTTGAACGTTCATCTTGTAAGAGAAATTAGATTGTGGGGACCAGTTTATCTATGATGGATGTACCCAGTGAAACGATATATGAAGATCTTGAAGGGATATGTGAAGAATCAATATCGTTCAAAAGCTTCAATCATTGAAAGATACATTGCAGAGGAAGCCATTGAGTTTTGTTCATAGTACATGTCAAAAGCAAATTCTATAGGAGTGCTTGACAATTGTTGGCATTCATGTACAACAATGCAAAAGTCTTCAAGAGGTGTACATGTGGAAAGCAAATCTAGAAAAGAGGTTATACAAGCACATTTGTATATATTAAATAACACAGATGAAGTCATACCATATTTGACTAAACACAAAGACATTGTGAAAGAAAAAAACCCAAGACAATCAAAGAGGTGGGTGTTCATGAAGCATAACAAAACTTTCATGACTTGGTTTAAAGAACAAATCATCAAGAACCCATTTGCATCTGAAACATTAACATGGCTTGCAAATGGATTAAAGTTTGATGTGTTATGTTGTTCTGGCTATGAAATCAATGAGACTTTATTTTATACAAAGTCTCAAGATGATAAAAGCACTGTGCAGAATAGCGAAGTCACTTTAGAGGCAGGGTCACTACAATTCTCAACTTCAAAAGATCAAAATCCTATTGTGGGATCCATGCCATATTACGGTGTCGTACAAGAGATTTGGGAACTTAGTTATACCAAGTTTTCTATACCTATTTTCAAATGCAAATAGGTTGACAATAAAACTTGTGTGAAAGTTGATGAATCGGGAATGACATTGGTTGACTTTCGAAAGGTAGCATATGAAGATGAACCATTTATTATGGCATATCAAGCATCACAAGTCTTTTATGTAGCCGATCCTGCATCCAAAAATTGGCATGTTGTACTACACGATAAAAAGGAGACCAACAATGAACATGAGCAAGCCATTGAATGTTACGAGCTTCAATCATTTACATCAACAATGATTAACAAACATTGTGATGATATCATAGATGATGTACTTGCAACTCAAAAAGATCATGACGAAGGAATATATATATATATATATATATATATATATATATATATATATATATATGTGTGTGTGTGTGTGTGTGTGTACAATTTATTGTAAATTTTGTTGTCATTAAATTTATTGCCTTTATTTATAAGTAATGTTATTAATGTTTGTCATTTTCTTTTTAAAACAGGAAAATGTCTTCCGATGAAGGCCCTCTAAAGAGATCTGGCAGAGGAGCTACTAGATTAAAGTCCTCCTTAAGAAGTTAGCTAGTGGCAAGAAGACACCGGTGGATGTCAATGTCCACACTGGTAGGGCAACTAGGCCTAATGCAGAGATATTTCACACCTATCTTGGTATAGTGGCTCGGGAGAAGATTTCTATATTGGCACAATCTTGGGATCATGTCACCGAGCATGAGAGAAACATCATTTGGGAGATATTATGGTAATTAATTTTGTACATCTTAAAATCTTTATGAAATATTAGATGTTCTAATATATTTTTTTTTTCCATATATATGTAGATGGTTTTTGATATCCCTAATGTGAAGACGCTGAAGTCAAAGATTTTGTCTTCGGTTGCCATCAAATGGCGTCAATTTAAATCAAAATTCACATCAGTCTATGTGTATGGTGCAAGAAAAGGAGAAAGTCCTTGGCCCAAGTATGCTTGCATTGCTAAAGAAACTTGGCAACAATTCGTACAGGTTTGAGAAAGTGAAAAATGGGAGGTTAGTATTATCATTTGTATCTATTTTATTCCATATTCTACTAAATACTAAATTAATTTCATTAAAATGTTTATATGGAGTTCAGAAAAGAGCACAAGACATACAAGCACATAATGAGACTCCACACTTGTTTTCTCGTGGTGACTATCAAAAGCTAGAACAAAAGATGGTTAGTGAAAAGATGAAGGCACGTGGTGGTTCAGGTGATGACGATGGTAGTGCAGATTCCATTGAACCTCCATCCCCACCATCTAGGTACGAGAAATGGAAGCAGGCTCGTCTAAGAAAATCAGGAACATGGACTTCAGATGAATCACAACGGGTTGCTGAGAGGATTATGAGTAATTTTGTTTCTATGTTTTAACTTTAAACTTATTATTGGAAGGAAAATATTTTAATTATATATGTTTCCCTATTGTAGGATTCTCTAGTTGAACAATAGACCCAGGGTGCCTTCAATCCTCATGGTCGAGAGGATATTCTTAGTATTGCTCTTGGACGACCTGAACACCTTAGATGTGCTCGTACCACTAGATACAGAGTGGGGATTCAAAGTAAATTTGGAGGGTCATCGCATCGTCAATCCCATTCACCATTTAATGTGAATACAGAGGAAGCCTTGTAGAAAATGAAAGCTGACTTGACAGAACAACTACGAGAGGAGATGAGACAAGAACGGGAGCAGATCAGGCAAGAGCGTCAAGAGATGAGATTAGAGCGGCAAGCGATGATGGATGCATTTGACAAACGACTAGAAACTTTACTGCTCTCGCAAAAGTTCCCCACTTCAGGAGAACATGACCTTTCTCTTGGTGTTGTCAGAGTTAGTACAAAAGGAAGTTGTTAAGTTGCAGCTGAAACAGGGGGTGACATTGGCTTTAGTTCCCAATGTGAGTTGCACACATTGGTAGATTGTGTATCTCCACCTCAGTTGGTAGCCCATGGGAAGTGCTTTGAAGGTTCAACCATGTTACATGGTCAATGTCTACCCTCTCACTTATTAAAGGTTATGGTGGAGACGGTATGTTATGGTGATGCTCCAATTTCTATATCGACATCAGAGGTTGGTATTGTATCACAAGTAGTTGGAACCACTAGTGCAGTGAGGGCTTTTGGCCCCGGTTACTTTCGTGATTCTGCCTCGGTTTTAGAACCGAGGCATATTGGGGCGAGGCCAAAAGGCACCTCCTTTTGGCCTCGGTTATCACCCGAGGCCATAGCGTCTGTTTTCTGCCTCGGGTCTGGAAGAACCGAAGCCATAGGTGTTCAATATTTTTTTTAAATAAAAAATTTCGCCGGACACTACAACACCACCATCGCGAGTCATCTTCTCCGCAAGGAAACCACCACAGCTGCAGCAGCTGAAATCGCGCCACCGAGAGCCTCCACACAATACCTGCATCCAAAATCTATATCTACCAGAAGCAGCCATGGAAGCACCCGCAACTGCGCCGTCAACGTTCCAGCAGCCACCAGCGTGACCAAACCAGCGTAG
>Ga0209589_1004200_pt1 | contig 25011 bp, 18 predicted proteins | sample CowpeawhiteBW_FD_187525 | JGI IMG/M metagenome (GOLD analysis project Ga0209589, IMG submission 187525) | Root nodule microbial communities of legume samples collected from California USA - Cow pea white BW (SPAdes) (version 2) | ecosystem: Host-associated > Plants > Roots > Nodule | place: USA...
ATTAACCCAGAACTGCGAAATTGATTAATTGAGTTTTAAACCTTAAAGACTCCTTCAAGATTCACATTAAGTAAGTGAAAAACTCATTAATCAATTCAGATCCCTTTGTGGTTAAGAGTATTAGACAGAACTGTTTTTAACAGGACCAACTCAAGCTGACAACCGAGACGAGCGGAGTCAGGCCGACCTGAGCCGACAACAAACATGGGTCGGCTCAGATTGGCTGAGGTTGATAATCGAGACTTGTCAACCCAGGCCCACGACCAACACTGGTTGGCTCAGGCCGATGGCCAAGACAGGTCACCCTAGGATGACGACTAAGATAGGCTAGCCCGGATTGACGGTCGAGATGAGCCAATACAAGTTGACCCGAGATACAGGCTAACTCATTTCGATCGAAGTTGACAACCGAGATGGGCCAACCCGAGCTGACTGTCGACACAGGCTAGCTTGGACCAATGAATGAGACAGATTGGCCCGAGTCAACAACTAAGACAAGCCAACCAGAACCGAGAAAGTTGACCCAGGTCGACAACCAATGAAAGGGTGTTAGATTTTACACTAACTAAAAATAAAATAAATTTATAATATATATAATTAAACATAAAATCCAGCTTAATAATCAATTTTGTAATATTGAATTAAGCTAATAATTCTTTTATATTTTGTTACTGTAGTGCAAGATGTGTTGGTAATGGAGTGGCTTGTTGCAGTAGATGTTGTTTGATAACATTGTCAATGGAGGTAGGCTTTCCCTTTCCCTTCATTGCTTTGCAGAATGCTTTGAAAAACAATGTCTCACTAACTTGGTATTATAGTTTATAACTGGATCAACCACAACTCCTTCTAATCGTTCAATCTTTTTCTATCTTTGTCATAGTAAAACCAACTTTGGAGGCTTCCCAAGGTTACTGCAATGATTTAGCCTTCATCCTTACCATATGTGGAACTTTCAAATAGTCCCATTATGTCAAAACAACAGCTAAAACTCAAGTGCATGTTTCATAATCAATCAATAGACGGTTTGGGTATTGTTTTATGAATCCATGAATGAGAAGACCAGAGTACAAGAGAATAGCGACTACTGCTATTGATCTTTAACAGTGACCCTACCCGATTCACCGGATAAAACTTTTCAAATATCAATGCCAAGGAGTTTGTTAATATTTTACAAAATGTTTAAATATGGTGTGTATTCCGAGAAGCAAAGTGAAATGTTTTAGGTGTTCCTTCATATCCTACTTCTGGGGATTCAGTCCAATCCTCTCCCCATCCTTCTCCAACAGTGTACCAAAGACCAAGATGGAAAAAAAGAAAGGAAATTTAAATGTTCCGACTCAAATGAATGTTAGGGCGGTTTCCGCTCCTGTATATCATATACTGAAATTATTCCTCGAATATTCACAACAAGAAAGTCTTCATTATTACGAAACATATGAATACTTTTTAAAATAATGAAAAAATGTTTCCTTTCTCAAAATCAATATGAAAATGTGAAAAGTATTGTGTCCTTCATTAAGTCTTCCAATAATAAGTAAATCAGAAATTGATACTTATGTTATCATAAAAATTACACCTTAATTCAAAATAGAGCCCAGAAGTTGTGTTTTGCAGGCAATTCTGTTGGTGAGTTCGGTTTTATTATATAATCATTTTTAAAAAAACAAGAATTGGCATAGGTGAGGAAGGAGGACCTTCAAGATTTGTTTTCGTGGTGGATCATGATAGGTTTGCGATTCCAGCTACAATTTTTGGACCTCCAGTTGTCTCATCAGTAGCATTTTAACAACAATTTCATTGACTTTCTGATAGCCCTTGAAGCAGTGTGCTAGCTATGTTTGTCAACTCTAACGAATCAAATGTGCCTCTTCACCACGGCTTTTTCCAGGCATGTTTGGGATCTTCATCGACAATGAAGAGTTAAAACTCGTATTTCAAGGTAGAATGTATTACTCAAGTGAATACAAAAATATAAACGTGCCGCACCAAATGCGAATTTGTGGTCGCAGCTTAAGGTTGGATTTAATTTCAGTATCAGTCAAGAGTTTTCTACCTAAACGAAGTGATCAGTCAGTATTCATTTTGAAGCGAGTCTACGAGTACCGGCTGGTTGATTAACACCGCCAGATATTACAATACGGTGAGGAAAAAGGAGCTGATTTGTCATCAAAAGAATGGTTCTCAGCTACTCTCGTCATCCATCAAAAAAATTGGGCTGATTATATATACTTGCATTATGCAGCAGTCCATTTTCTTTGAAACACTGACCAATGGTGCTTGCTATACAAAGTTTTCTCGATATAACAATTTATAAAATACACAATAAACAAGGCTCAATAACAACCTATGCACCCCCTACACAATTTGGTGATTTGTTTCAATCTATCAACATAATTTGTGAAATCGGTTCCGAATCGCTAACATCTGGACCCCACCATTTCCTGTCACGTCACGCCACTACAATTGATATGCCAGTTAAATTGCAACGCCTTCTCTAAAAAACTGTGACATATAGGAAACTAGCTAGACCAAAATGGTAACCACAAAGCACAACCAATTTTACAAATTGAAAATGACTGAAACATTTCAAAGTTCAGGACATAATATAGCCTGGCCTAAAAATTATAGCAAATGTAATTCAGCCCAAAAAAAAAACAATTCATCCAGTGAGATGCTAATTTAAAACCTCTTGAAAGTCATGATTGATGAGCATTCAGCAGCGCTCTATAGACCATATCAATGAATTGATTGTCCTACCACACAGCCAAAAACAACAAATTATTAGTATAATAATAATTTACCTTGGTAGGAGATAAAATGACTGGATCATACAAAATTATCCACCACAGACAGCCATTTAAGATCACTAGCACAGAATATTAATTACACAAGCACCAAGCAAGTAGACTAACCTGAACAAGCACCAGAAGAGCATCTCGAACCTTTTCTCTAGAAATAACAGGACTGTAGTTTGGAGAGGGAGCAGGAGCAAGTGATGGTGGTGGATTTGGTGGTGGAAATGGCTGTAGCAGTGGAGCACCGTATGGACGTTGTACATTAACAGCAGGATGAAGTGGAGGGGCAGTAGGTGTGGATGAAGACGCTGGGGGTATCATCATTGCTGAAGAAGGGGGAGGGGCGAAAAAAGAAGGCTTCACAAGTTTTGTGGTTCGATTACTGCTGATGGATTCAGAAACATCATGATGGGGTATTGGAGGAGTAGATGCTGAAAGCGGGGGTATCTGTAAGGTTGGCACAGTAGGTGTAGCAGCATGAGTTTGCACTGAAGATGAAGAAATTGTAGCAGAGGACTGATAAGGCTGGCCAGTAATTGGAACATTTGAAGTATTCCCAATAGCCATGGCTGCCTGCAATAATAATGTGTCAGGACAAACCATTCTCTCTTTGCAAAGTTACAGTTCAGCAAGGAATAGGCTGAAAATTTGAAAGCTAATTGACGATCTAATTGTCTATAATAGTGTAGCAAAGAAAACGCTGAAAAGTTGAGAATCGCTCAGGATTTCACAGTTAGTTTGCAGGGGCTACTCTTTTGTCAATTGAGCAGCTTTTCAAAAGATAAATGTAAAACTGGATATCTTGTAACACTAGACATACTAAAATTGAACCATGTAGTGAAAGAAGAATTCAAAACTATAGATGGAATAAGCCAAAGTTGTATAGTTTTATGTCAATGGAATCCCTTTGTTCTCCAACATAAATTAGCAGGAAAAGACTATTGGGATATAGCTGAAACTGCTATACATCAATAAATGATTAAAAAAGAAGCACACAGGTACCAGTAACCAAAGGACAAAATCATGCTAAGCACACATGCAATTATCCACCTCCACTGAGCGAATGTTGTGACATTTATTTGTCAAGAAAGTTTAAAAATAAATGAATGGATTGAGAGATCAGAATAACATATATTAGAAACAAATAACATTGCTAACAGTGGCCCATACACTGAAGAAATTTACAAAGGACGGATCATCAGGAACATCAACCACATTGGAAGTAGTTGATGATGGTGGCTCAAGAGGACCATCCATAACTGCCATAGTTGGTACTGCTTCTAGCTCCTCAAACTCACTGCAACAAGTAAAAGCATAACCTCATTTACTCAGATTCAAAGTATACTGCGTGCAAAAATATATGGCTAATGAGTAATGTCTACGGAGTGCAAGCTAAATCTGTCAACAAGATAGTAATCACCTATTGTTCACGCAAAAGAAAAAAGAATCCCTCTTTCTAGAGAGAAAATGACTACAGTACAATGAAGTTAAAAATTTTCTCCAAAGCATAAAAATAGAAACCAACGAAACTGAGGAAGCAACAATGCTGCCCAGTATGTCTACATCAAAGGCAGGATCAATGCAAATGCCCTTGAAACAGGCATGGGTAGGGCACCAGAGTATAGGCAAAACCATAATCCTGTGCAATAGCAATGTGATAATGTGACTAGGTGTAAGTTGCATTCATTATTTATCAACATGTATGCTCATCATAATCCATTCATTATTATGTCGTACTAAGTGAATTTATGTCGCATGCTCTTTCTTGTCACTATCTCATGGGCTTCGTCTTCCATGGTTTCTCTCCAAATAACTGACATGCAACAAAATGCTCGAGAGGTAAAACATATCCATCTAGATCAGTTCCATCCATGGAATTTGAAAGGAACGTGGATATGATTAAATTTTCAAAAAAAAAAAAAAAAATAAAAAAACTAGAATTAAAAAAAAAAAAAAAAAAAAAAATAAAAAAAAAAAAAAAAAAAAAAAGATAAATGAACTAGAATTAAAAAAAAAAAATATCATGGGGGACCAGGCAGATGCTGGCAGAGTCATTTAACCAGTTGGGAGCACATTATTACCTCTTTGTAGAAGAAACCTTTGACTTTGGTGGAACCTTGGCATATGCATTAAGTATCCTGAAAATTATGCAAATACATATGAATCAAATGGAGACATGACTTTTACCAATTCCAACCAATCTATATGCTAAACATCAACAACTAAAACCACTGGATGGGGCTGCTAGTTAAATCTTTGTTTTCCAGTTCTTTGTATATGTTCAACATTTCGAAAATTTTCTTGCAGTTTTTATGATGAAAATCATCTACATAATAGAGTAGTACTATTGTTTAATCAAAGTTTTACTACTTTTAGCAAGTGACATCATATTTCAAAAGTCTAAGTACATAGGAACATGTCAAAAAGCTATATAAAGTCAAGTACAACTAAAATTCATGGTAATGTGCAAAAGAAATGACAAGCAACGCAAAAGAAGAACTAAAGCTAATTGTTGCACTTAGCTTATATGTTATCTGCAATATCATTACTAGTTTCAGGATTCTTTCAAGGATTCAACGGATGCAAGAAAAATTGAACTTTGACTGTCATACTAAACATCACATTTTGGTTAGGAACCCCTGCGTTGAATTAATCATCCATTAGGAACTGAACTGGCATGGGGAGAGTTGACCAATTCCATACCTAATAGGTACCACGACAAATATGAGAAATATGTCATGATATTACCTACCTTAGAATATTTTAGAGTATTCTAGATGATCTCTTAGGCTTTTTTATTCTTTTAAATTTTATGATTACATCCCTCAATTAACTAGGATTTTGGCATACCATATCATGCATATATGATTAAAATCTCCTACAATTATTTGCATTAAATTGGAATAAGTTTTATATAAAATGGATTCCATTGTGTAGTTTAGACAGATACATCAGTGTCATAAGTTTCAGCCCAGTATGTTCTTTTTTTCTCCCCTTTACCAAGTGTTCTCCCAAATCAACCAAAACTTTACATTCCATCAAGTTTAGAAGCAATACACATGTACGAGGAATTTGCTCAATCTATTGGGGAAAAAAATTCTCTTTTCCTCTTTCAAAAACTCTCATAAAGATTATGCATTTTTATCACAAAATGAAGTAATCCAAACATGCAAAACACTCCCTTGATTGATCAGAATCACTAAAAATGACAAAATTTGACAATTTAACATGAAAAAAATCACAGGAGAAATAGCGATTTCATAATTAAATACATACTAAGAGCAATACCTGCTAAAAAGATTAGCAACCTCTTCACATTCACGGGAATTATAGAACCAGATACCATTCACTTCTTGAGCAGCGTTTCTATAGAGTAGATATGGCACCTGAACTTCATACTCGAAATCCCCCAAGAGATTCTCCACTAAATTTTCTGCTTATGCCATCATGGAAAAGAGCGAAGTGCAAGTTACATGCAATGACATTAGGCAGTTCTCTAACACAAAGTCTAGTATCAACAGTCAGCACAGTATCTATACCACATTTTCCCATCCTTAAAAACAGGTCAGAAGACATTTACAGTTTACACAATTACTAATTCGTAATAGTCACAAGATTGAGTGGAAGATGATGTACGCAATGTCTATCGATAACCAATACCCCAGCCCCAATTATAATTTTAAGGTTAAAACCACACCCACATACTGGAACCATGTTACTATATTGCCTTCATGAAATAAAGAGGAATAAAATAACTAGCACTTAATATATAAATTTTCAAAACCAAACCCAAAAACCGTACAATCAATTGCCACAGATTCATATTATGAACGAAGATCAATTGCACAATACGCCAGCTTCAAAAAACACCTTTTACTTTCCAGTTTTTTTAAACAAAATGACAACAAAAAAGGCAGATTGGGTCACTAACCAGTATTGCGACGGTTCATCACAATAAACTGAAATCGAGGTTGTGTGTTCCTGAAATTAAACAAAGCCATTAACACGAGATAAACCTCGAATCGAAACACCAGGATCGTCGAAGCGATGAATCGCGAGATATCAATAATATTCAAAGGAGGAAAAGTAAACGAACCTCTTGACAACGAAGAGAGATCCTTCGACGTCCTTGCGACTCTGCAAAGCAATCAGAGCGATGAGAATGGAATGAAAAAGTAAAAAAAAAAAAAATGAAGGGAAAAGAGATAGAGCGAGCGAACGAACCCATTGGCTGAGGTCGATGTTGAACTCGTAGAAGGTGACATGTGCTGCGGTGATGAGAATTTCTTCGACGAAGGGGTCGATTCGTTGGAGAACAGTGAGATTGAGAAGCTTGGTGCTGTGCTGGTCTAGATTCGGCATCAGCTTCCCATTCTGAGACATTTTCGGTTGTTGTGTCTGTACCAAACCCTAGAAATTTGGGGTTAGAGTCTCTGCGTCTCTGAAACCGTGAGAGAGAGCACAACAAAACGCAGGAGAAGAAGGTTGAGGTTGAGTCGATCAGACTCAGCTTCTTCCCAAAGAAAATCCTTGCTAAATGACAAAATAAACCTTCTAACTAATCCATACGCATGAATTTTAGTTTCTTATATAAATTTCAGAAGAGAAAAAAAAAATCATCTTCTGATATAATGGAAATTTACGTGAAATAAATAATTTTGAACTTATTTATATTATATATATATATATATATATATATATATATATATATATATATATATATATATATATATTTATTATACTATAATAGTAAAGGATGTGATAAAAATAAAAATATCAAAACTTCACTTTTCAAAATAAATAAAAATATGTGATAAAATATATGACGCGAAGGAATCCTCTGTGAGTGTTCTTAAAACGCTTATTAATTATGACTTTTTATAATAAAATTAATATTTTTTCTATTTATGAGAGAAATTAATTTTTCAGAATATCAATCTTCTAGTTTCTTTTCTTAAACTATACTTGTTTTCTTTTTAAATTGATATTATAGTTTAATGATACTTTATTAAGTATTCATATTTTTATTTAACACTAAATTAAATGTTTATTTAATGATTCTTTATTACCTTGGGATTTATTTCAGATCTCAGACAAAAAAATTTATCGACATAAACTAAAAAAATAAATTTTCACGTCATACCAAGAAATTTACATTAAATAAACTAAAACATAGCTTATATGATTAATTCTTCTAAACCTTCTATGAATTTAATTATTCACATGAATGAAAGTGTTTTCAGGGGTTGAGTTATCATAATCCTTATTATTAAGTCACACGATGGCTCTTATTAAGTATTTCGTTTCCTATATTTAGTTATTCTTATTAAGTGTTAAATTTAGTTAACTTGAGTAAAAGAATTGTCAATTTTAGGTTTTAATTCAATTTCAAATCATAGGGTATATTTCTAAAGAAAACTGAAATTTGAAATTGCTCTAATATTAATCAATTTCAATTTTAACCTATTTTCACATTGTTAATTTAACACCGTATGTCAATTTAATAGACGAAAAAAAATCCATTCAAGAAATTGATATTATTAAAATGTATTATTCTTTAAAATATGTAACTTTCAGCAAAGTTACTTTTTTATTATTATTATTATTATTATTATTATTATTATAATATATATATATATATATATATATATATATATATATTGTAAAATATTAAAATTTATAATCACCCGTATAAATATATCAATTATACATATATATTTTTTTAACTTTAGTTCTTAAGAACATAATAAACTCATCATGTAATTATTTAATATAAGAAAAAAATGACAAGTTAAATTTATGATGATCTTAAAAGAATAAATACAAGATAAAATATCATTGATTGTTAATAAGTTTTGTGTGATAAAGTGAATTTTTTTTTTATTAACAATGGAATAATCTCTTATTAAAATTTATTCTTCTTTAAATTATGTAATTTTCAATGAAGTTACTTTTTTTATTATTATTATTACTATTATTATTATTACTGTTATTATTATTACTATTGTTATTATTATATTATGTATGCGTGTATAGTAAAAATATTAAAATTTATAATTATCTCTATAAATATATTAATTATGGGTACGTTAGCTAAGTTTTAGTTCTTAGGAATGTAATGAACTCGACATGTAATTATTTAATGCAAGAAAAAAAATGACAAGTTAAATTTATTATGATCTTAAAAGAATAAATATAAGAAAAAATATCATTGATTTTTAATTATAAGGTTCAATAATATCTTAAAAAATTAAAAATGACAACCAATTTTTAGTTGTTATTATTATTATTATTTTCTAATTGTGGGGGTGTTTTGATATTATGTAGGTTGATAATTATTGAAAGCATTAAATTCAAATTATTATTAACTCAACAGAATTTGGTAGTAATGCAGTTTTAAAAATTAGGTAAATTTTTTAAAAAATGTTGAAGGGTAAAATTTTGAGAAAATCAAGAGTAAATAATAAATAAAGACGTTCTTACTTCGTGTATACAATTTATAATTATCCTTATAAATATATTAATTATTCATATGTTTTCTAAATTTCAGTTATTAAGATTATAATGAACCCCGCATGTAACTATTCAATGAACAAAAAAAATGACAAGTTAAATTATAATTATTGATAACATTAAATTCTAATGATTATTGAATATTCATTAAACTGATTATTTATTAAATTGTAACTATCATAACTTAAAATAATTTAGTATTATTAACTTAAAATCAATGGTTTCATCTTAAGATTTTTACATCACATAATATTATAAATATGTATTTAAATTATTTTTAAGCTTGATTTTTAAATAATATGAAAATTAAAAATTAAAACTTAAGTTGAGAAGGAGGGTTTTTAAGCTTGTTCTCAGATTCGCAATGTAGAATGTGTTGGAAAGATAAACTGGAACATGGTTTTTCACTTTAATGTAACACGCACATTCACACATCAGTTTACACCTCAAACTATTGCAACTTTACAATAATATATTATATATAAGAGAAGCTTCTATGAAGCACCACCAGATGGGGTAGCTTTTGTGGAAACTATTCAATCGTTAGTTCCAGCTATTGGTAAGATAGTTCATTCTTAAAATTATCATAAATTTATAACATTTGCGTGTGAAAGACTACATAAGTTTTAGCATTACATTTATTCAAAAGAAAAATCCCAGCTATTGGTAATGTCAGTTCATTAAATTGTACCGTATGTTATCAGTAAACCCACGTCTCGAAACTAAAAGGATCAGATAAAAGTGGAAGAATAAAAGGTACAATTTGTTAACAGCACAAAAAAAATTTTTATTCACCGCATATCGCCATAAAAATGTCAAAGTTTTCTCCCAGTTTACAAGCTGCTATCGTACGACCTCAATATTACATTACACCCTTAAAAATTGCTGTGGTGGAAAGAATGACGAACACCAAAATTGGTATTTTCTATTTGTGCTATCAGAGAACCATATATTTTGGAAATTATCTTCCAAACAACAAATGGTACCGCCTTTACAAAAATAAAATAAAAAATCGAGTACTTTGTGAACTAAGAATTGTGTTCTATATCTTCAGTTTCCATCCTCGGGCAGCAAGTGCTTCATGAACCCGTTTAGCTGCATCTGCAGTGTCTTCAAGAGGTGGATAACTCCAATTTTCTGATATCTGAATTTAAGAGAATATATACTGATTAAAACATGGATACTTGACAATACAATATGTAAAATTACAAGACAACATTTTAATCTATGCGCTTCATGAATAAGTAGAACTCCAACTTACATCCTCGGACCCTGTAAAAGGCCTAACAACTCCTCGTTCTCTCAATGATTTATGGAATTCTGTGAATTTCCATTTGCAACGCTCAGCTCCCATGATATACACAGGCTTCCTGTGGGAGAAACAAAACTTATTTATTAAAAACAAATAGCAGAGATGAAAATACATGTATCAATCTGGAACAATAACAACTACAAAGTCTTCTGGGATAAACTACAAATAGATACTAGTGAACTCTAAAAAATAAATTTTCAGTAAACTCATTTAGAGTCAAAGTGGAGAAAATCTATCATGGAGATACTTTTGACAGACATACCCAGTACTGCAAGCTTCACTTATCATGCTAATTGAATCTGCAGTGACAACAAATGCATCCGCCCAAGCCAGATGCCCCATATGCGGGTTTGGTTCTGAAATTTGTGTTAGTGTCAGGGATTAACCACATTTTATCTCTTAAATTTTTTTAAAAGAATCTGATTTAGCAATCTAAACCTGAATACATATTTACCTTGTCCATCCCAAACATAAACTTTTGGATTATTTCCAAGTTCTTTCACTATAATATTGGATACCTGTTTAAAAGACCAAAAAAAGAAACAAAAAGTGTCAGAGATGAAAACATTGCTCAACGATATCTGCATAAGAAACTTCATGGTATACCTTTTGTGGAGTTCTCTCTGAAAAGGATATTCTTACACTCCCACAACTACCAAGAACACTGAGTAAAGACGTTGCTAACTGCTTTGCAAGATCGACACCATATGGACAATTTTCTGTATATATAGCCGAAATTAGGCATGTAACCCATTGAAATTCTAAACAACTTGAAACTTTTATTCAGCTTCCCCAACGCATGATCACTAACATTTCTAATTTTTAAATTCATGAGAAAGTTTATTGTTAAAAGAAAATAACGAGTACAGAAATTCTGACACAGAGCCGGTACTCTACATAAAGTCCAGTCATTTTTAAACAATTATTACAGTACAGTAAAATGTATTTCAATGTGATCCACTGTCTTCAAAGTCCCCATATGGTTTTTAGTGATGTACTCTGTCTTCCCTCTGCAGATTCCCCTTATTTCCTAGGATTTTTTATAAGAACTTTGGATGAAACACAACAAAAACTAGACGTAGTTAGTTGGAGAGCCCAAGGCCTTGTGTTATAAACACTTCATAGAATCCCATATTTCTAATGGGAGATTTAAGTCCCACACCTTGTAATTGGATTCTAAAAATTTTCCATTTTTCCTCGAGGTATACTTGTAGTCCTTTTTTCACTAACATTACAATTATAACGCAACCCAGCATTTCACAAACAATGACATAAACACTTTTAGACCAAACAAGAGCATATTGGAATTTAACCATAGGAAAACTGCAAGGAATAATCACGCATGACTAGGACAAGTATAATAGGGAATTACTTGTCGGTCCTCCAATGTTGACCACGAGCAATGGCTTTGGAACATGAGCAAACACATCTTGCCATGTAATGGCAGCACTGCGAAGTGAAGCAAAATCTATTCGATGTAAGGCTCCCAATGTCAGAACCTAATGTAAATTATAACATGTACAATCCTCAGCAATGTACAGTAGCTAACATCAGAGTAAATTCGCATTTTCTCTAGCGTAGTAAAATCTAATAGCACACAACATATGCCGCACATTACACATACCACATGACTATCAGGGGGCTCGCATGGAGTTATCCAGCTTCTAAGAAACCTAGGAACCTGGTTCTGTCCTTCTGGAGTCAGAGGATAATAATCATGATGAGGTGTAATCACCATGTCAAACCTATTCAAATGAGACCTTGGGTGTTGTATCTGTCCAGAAGGAAAAAGAAATAATCAAAGTTACAAATCAAACAATACTTAATCGAAGCAATAAGCACCACCAGAAACGTAGAAGTGCAACGAATCACTACACCGCTTACAATGAAAATTGAGACTGATTAGTATATGGATAATCGAATGTTCTTAGGAAGAAGAACATATTACTTATTTTCATTGGATTAAAAAGAATAAAAAACATCTGGCTCAGCTTAGTATCTAAAAAAGTATTTGCCCAAAAAGATTGGAAAGACACTATAAAACAAATAGTAACATGCAAAGAAAATAAAGAAAAAAATAGTTGTGTCTGTCTCGGAAGGATACTTGCAGAAGATGGTTGAGAGGTTTAGGATGCATGATTTTAAACATGTGGAAACACCTTTGAGATATGTAATGTGGAAGGCTCTTGGTTACCCAAGCTCCTAATTGAGAAAGAAAGGAGGAAGATAAAGACTACTCCATATGTTCATAGAGTAAGGAGCATAATGTATGGGATGGTTTGTAGTAGACCAGATCTGATTCTATTATTGTGGTTAGTAGGTTCATGGCAGATCATCGTCATGCTCACTGGGAGGTTTTGAAGTGGATCTTGAGATGTTTGAATGAAACAATATTGTTTGGTATAGTGTATAAACAATCTACGCATAGCGAAGATGCCATAAAGGGGTTTGTAGACCTTGATTATTCAAGGAATGTTGATACTAGTAAATCACTTTTTTGGTATGTTTTTACATTATTTGGAACTGTGGTATGCTAGAAATCCAGTTTGCAATCAATGGTGGCTTTTAGCTACTACTCAGACATAGTATATTGCACCCACAAAAGGGGTGAAGGAGACATAGTGGTTGAAGGGGATGATTTGAGAGTGGGGAGTTGTGTAGGACTATGTGACTATTCATTGTGATAGTCAAAGTACCATATGATCATTAGATCCATCACAAGAGGACGAAATACATATACCTTAGACTACACTTCGTGAGAGATGTTATTGATTTTGGGAAGGTCTTAATCGAGAAGATAGCCTTGGAGGTGAATCCGCATGTGTTTATGAAGTCCTTGCCAACATTGAGGTTCAACCGTACTTGGACCAGATTAATTTGATTAATTTTCATTTGAAGGCAAAGAAAGATGATGCTGAGAGTTCTTCCATGATTTGAAGTCAAGGTGGAGAATTATGATAGTTGGCTCTAAATGACATTCAATCGACAATATGTTGGAGAGCTTAGTCAAACGGTTAGACCATATGATAGAAAAGAGTAGAAGGCCATCTTCTAGAAACCATCTAGTAGTGATGTACAGACCATGTAGTTCATGCATTTATTAGACATTGTTATCTAAACGGTTTTTTCTGTTATTCCCTTAACTTAGATTGTGTATACAGATACAGCTGTGGACTTAGATAGTACATTGTAAATGTGATAGACTCTCTGCATAAATCCTTCCCCTTTTAATAAAAATGTTTTTTTTTTCAATCTTGTTATTCTTGATAACACAACACATCAAAAAACAAAATCATTCAGATCATTAAACACGAGAGCAGACCTGAACAACAAAAACAAGGTCAGGAGCTAAACGTTTTATGGAACTCGCAACAGAAATCGTGTCTCGTCCAGATGCAACCACCAATAACGGCCCCTCCCTGTAGAATTAAAAAAATATCAATCACAGTATTATTTCCAATACATCAAATTACAGTTAAAAGAAGTGGAATAGAAATTCACTTTTCGTAAGTTTCGCGAACCAAATTGACTATATGTTTCGCATCAGCTTCGAGAATAGAAGACAACCCGTTAGGGTGCGAAGTGATAGGAAGGTACTGAGATTTGGAGGAGAAGGCACGGAACAAGGAAAATAGATAATGGAATTTTTGATGGAGAGAGAGGGGAAGCCATTGGAGCCAATCGTCGATTCCACCTTTCGGCCTCGTAACGCGCTGCAATAAAAAGATGAATCAGTGGAGAGAGAAAAGTTAGTTGGAAGATTGCAACGGAAAATAAATACAGTACGTATAGGAGATGGTTTCGGGAGAATCCGAGAGCGCGGAGCAAACCGATGCTGTTATTCTCGGAGGAGGGGAAGCCGTTGCTGATGACGACGGCGCGGCGGACAATAGTATGGACGCCGGATTCGAAGATGTCCGGAGTGCCACGCGCCGCCGTGGGACTGGGCGGCTCCGGAAGCCGGATTGGCTTCATTCTGATGGCTTGGAAGTTGGAAGGAAAGAATTGAGTTGAATGAATCAATGATACATCGCGAGATGAAAAAAGGAATAAGGAAGTTCAATTTTCCTGCAAATAAATCTCTGGTCACTCCTCAGTTTTCACTTTTCTCTTCTCACTTTCACCCAGTTATATAAAAGAAATCTGATTCTGTGTCCACATTTTTCATAATTTCAATTTTATTATTTATAATTTAATTATTTATTAAATTTTTAAAAATTAATAATTACTTTTATAAGTTTTTATAAAATTATTTATTTATCTTCTTTTTCTTTCTTCTCCTACTACTCATCAACAATTAACTTTTTTATATTTTTTTCATGCATTTCACTTTAATTTTTATAAATATATTTTTATTTTGTTTATTAACTTAATAACATAACAATATCATCAATTATTAATATAATTTAAAAAATGCGTACACACAAATGCTATCACGCATGTGTCTACGCTAGTAATATACTAAGGTAAATACAGTCACAATACACATTTTTTAAATGTATAAAATAAAATTATATTTATTAAAAATAAAGTGAAATATATCATAAAAGATGAAAAAATAATGATTAATAAATAAAAAAATAGAAATAGACAGTTTTATAAAAAAATTGTAAAAATAACGGTCAATTTTTAAAATTTAATAAATAATTATATTTTAAAGGATAAAATTTAAAATGTGAACATAAAATAGAGAATCATCTTTTTATATATATATATATTATCTTAGAAAATATCATTAATATTTATTGTGAATTAATTTCAAATAATAATTAATTAGAATTCTTTTTTAAGTTCATATATAGAAATGTTAACGGGTAAGTAAGTTAGAAGTAGTAGCTCTCTGATACATTCTGGAATTATTGTTTTGCTGCAGAATTATAGCCCATTAGTGTTTTACTGCATAAATTGCTGAATAATACATACTATCTTTTTCAGTTTTCCCTAGTTTCTATCACCCACCATCTAATGATTAATGTTCTATTTGGATTGTTTCATGTATTAATTCATTTATTTATTTTACAAGGTTTTGACTTGATTGAGTTCAGATTTATCTTCATTTATGTTCTATTCAGTTTTAAACGACTATTTTACTGTTACAACGTGTCTCAGAGAAATGTAATTTATGTTAAAGGATCATTTCTCTTTGGAAAACAAAAGTGCATAAGGAGTGAATGCTTATTTCATTCAATTGAACTGATTAAGTTTTCTAAGCAGCCTCAATTTAGACTCCAGAAATCTGGTGCAAACACTTATCAATGCAAACTCAGCTTGAAAATTCTGCTATGATGACAGATAAAAACTTACACATGGATTTCACAACCTTCCACATAGATCATCCTATGTAATCCAAAGCAATATTTCCCATCATCTTAGCCAATGGCAGAGGACACTTTGTGGCAATATCAAGCTTAGAAGGGTTTGAGGCATGTCCAAAGAGTGACATGCTTAACCAAAGAAGCTCCTGTAAAGTCAACTTAGAAGAGAGAAACCCTTGCCAGTAGTAAGGTTTCAAGTCAAAAAAGGCATTGAAGAAACTCCTGCTTCCATTCAAGTCAAGCTTCAACAAAGTCTCCATTCCAAAAGAGTAAAATTCCCTCGCCATTCTGCTCTCAATTGGCCACATGCTATTCCAAACTCTAGCATAAAGCGCTTTCCCCCTAATCATTCTGGTGGAGCCAAGACACTCTGCTATAGCAAAAGCCACAACAGGTGCCACAGCCATTGTTCTAGCCACCATGTACCCTGTGGAAGGGTGTACTACCCCAGAAGTGCCTCCGATAGCCATCACATTTTGAGGGATCCTTGGGAGAGGTCCTCCCATTGGGATCAAACACTTTTCATCCTCCAACACCCTCTTCACTCTAATGCCTAAGTGCCTTAACCTTGCAACCATCCTCTTCTTCACTTCCATGTAACTCAACACTGGACGGCTAACTAGTGAAGTCTCTTCAAGAAACACCAAATTGGAGCTAAATGGCATTGCATAGAGGAAAGTTGGAAACTTTGAATTACTCACTCTCAAAGAAGGCTCATTCCCTAAATGAGAATCCCTCCAATCCATCAACACCATCTTATCCAAATCAAAAGGGTGTTCTTCAACTTCAGCCAAAACACCATGAGCAATCTGATAACCTTGGTTTCTCACCTTATCATATTCTATAAAACGACTACCAAATCCACTGGCATCAACCACTAAACTCCCCTTCAACTCTACCCCATCATCACACAAAACACAAGACTCAAACTCTTGGTGCTCCACCTCCCATGCCTTTGCCTTGTGAAATCTAACCCCATTTGAGACACACCCTTCGATCAACCTCTCTTTCAGCTTCCTCCTACCAACCCTCCCATAAGAACGATCCAAATACTTGGTCTTGGAATCATTGACATGAACGCAAGCCATAGGCCATGTTTTGTCCAAGCAATCCTCCAGACCGAGACTCTCAAACTCATCAACCCACACACCATAGTTATTAGGCCACACAGAAAGAGGGTCAGGATCAACACAACAAACCTTAACTCCGTAGAGGGACACTTGCTCCGCGAGCCTTATGCCTGCAGGGCCAGCACCAATGATTATCACATCAAAATGAGCGCGATCAGAAGGGTGGCACCATGGAAGATCAAAATCTAAGGTTTCAGGTTGGTGCTCCGGCCTCAAACCAAGGAAGTTCCCATACTTGCTTGTGCTGTGGACCCTCTTGCCTCTGATCAAATTTCTTGGTGCTGTGTAATGGATTTTGGTGAGAGGGAATGGAGGGGTGTTTTGGAGGGGTTGGTGAGGCTTAAGCGGAAAAGATTGAGAAGATAACATGAAACGAGTTGCCATGTTTTCTTGCAGTGATTCTGATTTGAGTGATGAGAAAAGTAGAAGGAGAGTGTGCAGAAAGAAGGATGGGGTAGGTGTTGTTGTCTATGGTGAAGGGTGTTTGGCCATTGAGATATGCATGCAGACAAACAGGAATCAAAATCTGACACACCAATAGGATGCTCCCCACCCCCCTCTAGGAAACATTAATTTCTCATTTATTCAATAAATTATATTAATTACTAGGTCATTTAGTGTAAAGAAAATATTTAATTGATGTGTTTTACGATATTTTATTTTAATTTTTCATTTAATACTTGTTATGTCATTATTAAACAAGGTAACGTTTGATGAAGAACAAATATTCATCCATAGACACTTTCTTCCTACAACTTTTATAAAAAAATGTCAGTATTTGACTTTTTAAATTACATAATTTAAAAGTTATTTTTGTTTTCAAATGCTGTAATCTGAAATTTTAAATTATAAGATTATAAATTTTTAGATTATATAATTTAAAACTATTTTTTATTTTTAAATTACACAATTCAAAAAAGATAAAAGTAAAAATTATTTTATATTAAATATGGAAAAATTAATGGAAATTAGTCAAAAACATGCGTATGTGTGTTTATTTTTTATTTTTATTTTATTTTATTAAATTATATTTTTTTTATTAAAAATAATTATAAAAATAAATAATTTGTATAATTCTTTTGTTATTAAATGACTTTTAATAATAAATAATTATTATAAAATTATAAAATTATAAAATGCGTCATAAAATAATAATAGAAAAACATTTAAAATCTGATTAATAAGATAATTACATTAATATTTAAATAAAATACATTATAATGTCATAAATAAAGTCATAAATAATAATAAATATTTATATGAAACAGTTTATATTTAATTAATACATATATATTAAAGGTTTAAGTTCCTTATTTCCAAATAATAACCACATACGAACTTTTAAACTTTTATATATAATTTACGTTGAATACTTATTTTTTCATATTTTCAGTCACCTTTGTTTAATTTTATTTTCATTTAGTTTTAAAATTAAATTAGATCTTAATTTATAAAAATATATAAAGAAATACTCTATTTTATGTCTACATTTCGATATTTCAATTTTACCCTTAATTATTATTTTTAAAATTAATTATTTTATAAATAATTTATTTTTAATCATTATTTTAAAAACTTTTTTTGTTTTTAACTGTTATTTTCAAAAAAAAATCAAATTTTAAATTTAACAACTATTTTAAAATTAGTTATATATTTTTTATTCAACTTAACTCAAATTTCTATGAAAATTAAGAAAATACGAACACATAGACGCGATGGCGCATGTATTGTCACTAATCCCACAAAGCTCCTTATCTTTGTGGCTGACTTAGGACTTTCCCACTTTACCACTGCATCGACCTTTGCCGGGTCCACTGCAATCCCCTGGGTGGATATCACATGCCCCAAAAATTGAACTTCATCCATCCAGAACTCACACTTGGACAACTTGGCATACAACTGTTTCTCTCTCAAAACGCCAAGCACCAACCTCAGGTGTTCTGCATGTTCTTCCTGCATCTTGGAGTAGATAAGGATGTCGTCTATGAAGACCACGACAAACTTATCTAAAAAGGGTCGGAAGATCCTGTTCATATAGTCCATGAACACTGTTGGGGCGTTGGTCACGCCAAAAGGCATGACCACATACTCGTAGTGGCCATACCTAGATCTGAAGGCTGTTTTCTGTACATCATCAGCCTTTACCAAAATCTGGTGGTAACTTGATCGCAGATCTATCTTCGAAAACACTGATGACCCATGCAACTGATCCATCAAATCGTCTATCCTCGGAAGCGGATACTTGTTCTTGACAGTCATCTTGTTCAGTTGCCTGTAATCCACACACAGGCGTGAACTTCCGTCCTTCTTCTTCACCAACAGGACTGGTGCTCCCCAAGGTGAAGTGTTGGGTCGAATGAACTGTTTCTCCATTAGCTCTTCTATCTGTTTCTTGAGCTCCACCAACTCTGCCGGAGCCATGCGATATGGGGCCATCGAGACCGGGCCTGTTCCTGGGACTAGATCAATAGAGAACTCCACCTCCCTACTGGGAGGCAACCCTGGTACCTCCTCCGGAAACACATCCCCAAAATCCTGGACGAATGGTATCACCGACGTCGCCTCTCCTCCCTCCACCTCCATATGTGTGAAGATCATGTAGCACTGCGCACCGTCCTGTAATTCCCTCATAACACCCTGAGACGACACCAACTCAGGCTCCTCCGCATCGAGAAAAAGTAGCTTCTTCTCCCGACAATCTATCAGGATGCGATTGGCAGAGAGCCAATCCATCCCTAAGATCACCTCCAACTCCTGTAGGGGTAGACAGATTAAGTTCATCCTGTACCTGCGTCCCTCTACCTCTATTGGAAGCCTAGCACATAAGGACGACGTCCTGACCAAACCCGATGCCGGGGTAGATACTGCAAGTTCACAACCCAGACGCTCCACACAAGCAATTGACACAAAGGAGTGTGTCGCTCCAGAATCATACAACACACACAAAGATTCACCCGCTATCATGCATCGACCTATAACAAGATTACCTGAGCCTGCAGCCTCTGCTCCGGTCATGGCATATACCCTGCCTGTCGCCTGAGGCCGGTTGCCTCTATCTCTCCGCTGGTGCTGGTGAGGAGTCTGAACTGGATGGTGTGCTGCTGTCCTAGCAAGGGTAGGACAATCCTTCCCAAAGTGGCCTTCCTTGCCACAGTTGTTGCACCGACGGTAACCCTCCATACGCGGGCAAGCACTCCTCAGATGAGGTCCCCCACATATATAGCACTGCACTCGACCCTGCTGATGAGGAAGACCCCTAGACCCCTGAGACTGATGGTGGGGCCTATCATACGGTCTCCTCCACTCCTCATGCCTGGGCTTGGACCTAGATGGTCCGCCGATCCTCTGAGGTGGCTGTGGCTGCTGTGGGCGCTGGCCTTCCACCTCGCGCTTCATCTTCTCCATCACCCTGGCCTTCTCTACCAGAGCGGCAAAGTCCTTGATGGACAAAGGAGCCACCATCAAGCGGATGTCACCGCGGAGCCCGTTCTCGAACTTCCTGCATCGCCACTCCTCATCGAGTGGCAGGGTGTAGAAACGACTGAGGTGTTTGAACCTTTCAGCATACTCTGTAATAGTCTTCCCTCCCTGGGTCAACTAGAGGAACTCCACCTCCTTGGCGTACCGGATGCTGTCGGGAAAGTACTCGGATAGGAATCTCTCCCTGAAAGTCTCCCACGATACTGGCTCATCCCTCTCCTCTAAGATGGATCTGGTGCTGCTCCACCAATGCTCCGCCTCCCCCGTGAGCATATAAACTGAGAACGCCAACCTGTTCTCCGCAGGGCACATCTTGGCGTCATAGATGCGCTTTAGGTCCTTCAGCCATTGGTCTGCGGCGTCAGGACTGGTCTTCCCGTCAAACTTCGTCGGGTGGTGTTTCAGAAAGTCCTCCAGGCTCCACTCCCTGACTGTAGGTCGTGGTTCAGGACCAAACACAGGGGCAACCGCCCTGTTCTCCTCCAACTGGCGGAGGGCCTCCATGTGCTGTCGATGAGCATCCTCAGCAGCTACCCTTGCAGCCTCCATCTGCTGCATCACTGCCTGTTGCTGCTCAAGCGATGCTGCTTGTCACTGCATGGATGCCTCATGCTGCTGCATCATCGCAGCACTCTGCTGCGCCATAGCTGCCACCATCGCCTTTATGGCTCTGGCGATATATGGTGCGTCCCCCTGGGATGATTGAGAAGCTCGATGACGAGGTGCCATAGTCCACTGGCACACAGAAAATCACTTGGTTAGGCTCGATAAAGGCAAGAATTTTAACTAAACACTTAGAGACACACAGAGAAAGCTAAGCGGACAACCCAAGTCCACAGACCTAAGGAATGACCGCTCTGATACCATAAATGTAACGTCCCATTTAATTTATAAACGCAATTAAAGGAAACGCCACACATAAGATAGTATAATCGCGCAGTCCTGGAGTTCTCAACACAACCCCGACAAAACCCAGGCACACCACGAGGCCAAAGGAAAGCTGAAAACGAAAAAAAAAACATGGAGTGTAGAGTAGAAATACATAAAGAGATACATGGGCCATAGCCCTAAGGAAAACATAAAGAAAACTCCAAGCCCGGATGGCTAAGCGGCGGAATCACCATTCCCTTGTTGACCACGAGGACCTCGCCCATCTGCTCCCATCAGCCAAGTTGATGATCATCGCAAGGAAAAACAGCCACATACAATACAACCATACAACAAAACGGGTAAGCTAGAGCCAAAAACATAATCATCATACAGTCAATTATATTTTCTTCATCTCATACCCACACAACAACCAAACATATCATGACCCTTCATGCAATACACTACGACTCGACTCGACTCATCCGGATACGTATAACCTGGTTGGATTCAGCGGATGCCCGCACTTGTGGTGGATACCTCTGCTCACCCCCGAGCTGCTCACCCCCGAGCAAAGTGTTGCAAGTGTTACGATGAATCAATTTTCCCTCACCACAAGGTTAGCCCTTAATGAATTTCAGGCCTCCTGCTACTCTCACCACAGGAGTCAGTCCGCTCTAAGTGAGACTAACTGGCTCCTTAGAGTGTCAGGATGCAACCTTAACTTGAATCCTTACCTATTTATACAGATGGGGCACCACCATGAACACCCACTAACAGGGGCCATGGGATTACGTCCCGACCACTGAAGCGCAACCCTGGAAGTCTCACCTAGAGACCCCAAGGAATTATGCACTGACACATATCGACCTCATACACATAACCAAATAATAATTACCAAGCATAGATGTACATCACTCGTACCAACCTTTGAAGCCAACGCCTTTCGTGATCCAGGCCCCACTCCTTTCCAACATCTCAAAGTTTATCCATGTAAATAAGGTCCAACTCATCATGTTATCATGCCACTTTAATATTATCCGTCTCATTTAATTCACATGCCGATTCTCATACCAACCTATCATCTACAATTCATGAATCATGCCAAACATACTTCATACTCCATTATATACATATCACTCACATACAATCATACTCAACCAAAACAGACCATCCAGGAATCAACAAACATTCAAACACAGCACTGTCTCGCCCAGCGCCTCGCTCAGGCTGAGGGGTCTCGCTCAGGCGAGTTCTCCCTTCGCCTAGGCGAGGGCACAAGATCAGGGGCGTGAGCAACGCGGGATCTCGCTTAGGCGAGACCCCTCTCGCCTGGGCAAGTTACCTGCTCGCTCAAATTTTTGAGCGGGTCACCTGAGCGACCTCTCGCGCAAGCTAGCCTGGGCAAATCCCTGTTTGTCTCGCCTAGGCGAGACTGGCTCGCTTGGGCGAGATTAACATGTCTTGCCATTGTTTCACCCTGCAACAGCCATATCTATCGAACCACCAAGCATACAAAGCATTCAATCACACCAAACCGAAGGATTTATTCATACAATCAGTAACTAACTCAAGAACAGCCAAAACAACACCAAAAAGACTAGAACCCTAACTTCCCGTACCTGGGAAAAGCTAACCGAACTTCAACGCAGAACCTCGGAGCACAGCAGCTCGAGTGATGGACTTGAAGAAGTGGAAGAAGAATCACTACTAGAGCTTCTAGGCGAACTGGTTCGAGGTGGGATTCAAAACCCTAGCAGAACTCTAGCGGTACGGTGGAGAGGAACAGCTTAATGTTTTGTGAATGCAAAGAAAGTGAAGCGTTAGGACAACTGAAACGGGTTTTATCAGTTGGGCCAACTCTAGGCCTAAGCACAAGGGGCAGCCCTTTACTCTAGGATAGAAAATAGTAAGCCAAAATTAATGGGCCTTACAATATTTATATATATATATATATATATTTAATTTAATTTAATATCAAATTAAAATGTACAAAATTATTCTATTTTAATAAATATCGAGAGTAAAATTCGCAAATATATCAAATATAAAGATTAAATTAAAAAAAAATTGAGTAATCGATTGTGCAAATAATGTAATCGATAATGTGAGACTTTTAAACGTTTTATTATTAATTACATTGTCAATATAATCGAAAATAAGTATGATCAATGTTTTACAAATGCAAATGACGAAAGTCGTAATTTATTAGATTAAATTATTATATGATGTATATTTTATTGTTATTAAGTTTTTAATTTTCATGATTAAGTGTAAAATGTGTATGTTAATTAATTCTAACTCAAAATACAGGCAAAGATTTGGGTTCTCCAACTTTAAAAGGAAGAGATGTCTTCTCCAACTTTGTTGATTGAGCTTCTGAAATCTATCAAAACAAGTAAAGATTTTGAGTTATCCTATTAAAAAGAAAAGGATGTCTTTTTCAAATCCTGAGTATTGAGCCTCCAAAAGCTATTAAAACAAGCAAAGATTTGAGTTGTCCTATTAACAAGAAAAGGATTTTTTTCTCCAACTCCTAGTATTGAGCCTTTGTTGTTGCTATCAAATTAATCTTAACCGCGTGCGCCTCTTAATCAGTTTAGGAAGGTGTCAGTTAATCCTCAATCACTGTAGGTGTGAACTTCTCAACAGGTGTCAATTAACGAAGATACAATGATAATCCTATGCGGACGAACATATGCAAGATTTTTTAAAGAATAATATTCCTGAATTTACAACCTTTCAAGGTCTTATTAAAAGAAATGATCAAAAGAGAATGGTAGAAGTTGAGGAGCTTAGGAAGTTAAGAGATGAAAATAAACAAATGAAATAATAATGACTTAGATAGAAGGAATAAGAGAGATGAATGAAGGATATACTTTGAGAAGTAAAAGTTGAACTTAACAATGATCTCTCACATGTGAGAGCGTTAAATAATATTAATAATGATGCATAATAGGGGTGGCAAAATGGGTCCAACCCGTCAGCCCGTGTTAAAAAGAACAGGTTGAGTTGAATATTTCAACCCGTCAGCCCGTTCTGACCCGTCCCGTCCAGTCTGTCAACTTGATGGGCCAAAGTATGGATCAGCTCGTTCTAACCCGTTGGGTTGTTTTTAAAAAATAAAATAAAGTAAAAATAATTAAAAAGATTAATTTTTATATTATATATTTTAAATGTATAAATATATAATAGTATTGTAATTTAAATCATTAACACCTACAGATTAAGTTTGAATTATTAGTTATAATTGAATAATTTAATATGTAAATTTAATAATTATTTTAACTTGTCTAATTAAAAATATTATATAATCAATTAAAAGTTTAAAAAATATTTTATTTGATTAAATATGACTTTAATAATAATTTATATGTAAATATAAACAAATTTAAAAAATAAAATTAAAAAAAATTGAAAACAAATTAAAAAACTTTTAAAAAGTTAAAAAAAAAGAAAAAAAAATTGGATGGACCAGCTCGGTCCGGCTCATTTTTGACGGGCCACATACGGGCCAGGCCAAAACGGGCTGGACAGGCCCGTTTTGCCACCCCTATTGCATAATTTTTGTTTTTTTTTTCTTCTTCTCCTGTTTTTTT
>Ga0209589_1004203_pt1 | contig 24994 bp, 13 predicted proteins | sample CowpeawhiteBW_FD_187525 | JGI IMG/M metagenome (GOLD analysis project Ga0209589, IMG submission 187525) | Root nodule microbial communities of legume samples collected from California USA - Cow pea white BW (SPAdes) (version 2) | ecosystem: Host-associated > Plants > Roots > Nodule | place: USA...
CGTGTCACACACAGGGACTTGACACGTGGCATTTTTAATTTTTTTTTAAATAAAATTTTTAAAAAAAAATTAACAATTAAAAAAAATTAAAATTTTTAAAAAAGAAAATCAAAAAAACCACAGATTGACACGTGGCACGTTGACTAACGGCGTTAGTCAACTCTGTCTGAAAGGGACCTAATTGAAGCAATTTTCAAAAGTTGGGATGCAATTGACACTTTTTTAAAAGCAGGTACCAATTTGACATTCTAGTACCAAACTGGGTACCTTACGATTAATTAAACCTATCTTTTTATAAATGTTATGTTATAATTTATTAGTCATTTTTATTTTAATAATTAAAATTATTTTGTAATTTAATAAAAACAATTGTAGTAAAAGAAAAGTGTTTTTACTAGTTATTAATAAAAGCTATAAGTTTTTTTTTTATTTGATATTTATTTTTTCTTTTTACGTATTTTACTACCAATTTTTTTATTAATAAAAATATTTTATTTTTTTAAAATTTTATAATTATTTTTTAAGAATATATTTTATTTAAATCTAATAATATTTTTTGTTTTAATAATAATTAGAATAATTAATGTTACTTTTTATTATTATAAGGTAAATATGGGGAGGTACATGCGTAAATAAAAAAAAAAAACTGTTATTATCTTTTTGTATTTGTTAATTTTGGATATCTTATTTGAAAAAGAACAAATAATTTTCCGAAACTTTGTATGCAAGTAGTTTTTTTGAATCAGTGTAATCATATAGCATCTTCCCTTTCTTTTTCATCTTCTTCATCATCTTCAATTCAATCCTCATGCTACTCAAACACATTTAGCCATGGAGTACGGCAATTGGGCTGAATCGCTGCAAACCGAAACCCCACTCTTCTCTTTCCCTCAACCTTCCTCATCATCTTATGCTCCTCCACCATCTCAGACCACCCATTACCCCTCTTATTCTCAAAACCCTAACCCCTCTTCCTCTCTTCCCCTCAAACCTCCTGGGGTTGATTCCCTTCCGCCGTCGAACCCTATTGTGTATTCAAATCATGAATCTGTTCCCATTCCCAGTTTGATCTATCCCCAGACCCATGCTGGGGCTGATTCCAATTCTGGGTACTATGTAAACCAGAACTGGGCTGCCAGAGAGGCTGTTAGGCAATTTGGTTCTGACCCAACTGTCTATGCACCTGTAAGTGCCCGTTTCTTTAAAGTCTTTGGCTAAAGTTTTGATTTTTTAAAGGGGAAAAGTCGGATTTGGATAATGTGTATGCATGAGTTTGATTCCTTTTATATTTGTGACTGGTTTATACTGTTTACTGGTTGCACGTGTAGAGAGCATAGAGCTATGCTTATAATGTTGGTCCACAATTATTGGTCTCTTTTAAACAAGGTTTTAAATTGCAGTCACGGTCCTAGTTTTGTTGAGATCCTTGATATTGTGGGAAATTGTGGTCAAATACGGACTACTACTATCCTGGATGCCCCTGTATCCTTGTTGTCGCCGTTGAAATTGTTCTGACAGAGAGTTTTTTTAATCTTTGCTTGTGTACATTTCCATTAGTTTCATGAAGTAGTTGAAAATTAAAATAGAAGTGAGCATGTTCTTGTCTAGTGGCAGCTAGTTGAAGTTTTATAGGAAATTGATTTGTTGTTGGTGATGATTGGTTAACTATACTCGTAGTGTCTACCATTGATGTATGACTGATTTTTGTTTTTTATTTTGTTTGGACATAGGGAGTTGAAATCCATGTAGAAATATGTGGATACCATATTTGGATGCTTAGACATGCTTAGTATATCTTTCATATTATATTCATTGATGTTAGAAGTTCATTTATTATTAAAATTTACACTATTGGCTATAGCTAAATCGCAGATTATACAATGGTTTTGTATTTCAATATTGAAATGACTTTGGACATATATAGGGCCATGATGAGTATGAGAGGAGTTAGCATATTAGTCAATAATGTTTTACATAAGCCTATTCTTCTGACCCATTATGTTCCTCTTAGTAGAGCATACTCTTGCTATTCTAAATACACATCCTCTATATCTGGGTAATGGAAGTTTTATGACCTCGAGACTATGTTATCTGATTGTTTGGGTTTCACATGAATCAAGTACACATTGTTTGTTATCTCGAATCAGCTATCTTTCTATCATAGTTATCTGAAATTAAGAATTTAAGCAGAGGAATGTAAAAATTTATTCTACTATATATTTCTGAAATTGAGTGGATTATGATTTTGAATTTATTGAAGTTGTCTATGGATTTGAAGTTACTATGAACTTTGTTTGGCAGTCATTGCCTTTGTCATTGGCCGTGTTATATTTAGTTTTCCATAAAAAATTGACCTGAACAAGTTTTACCTACTAATTGGATTGGAGTAGTAGCTCATGACATTGATTAAGTCATTCAGCCTATACTATTATGGTAAAAATTCATTGTGCATTATCTTTTATAAATTATAGTCCCGGTAATTTTCTCTACATTCATAGTGTATTTGAAATCTGTTTTATAAGGAAGTACTTAACTACCAACATGTTGGTTCAAGTAGAACTAAGTTTATAGAGACCTTAGTGGAGAAAAATATATCTAGGAGGAGAGACTCGGCTATGATGATCAGTTAGGTTTTCATGAAATTTGTCAGGTTTTTGTGGGGAGATTAGTCATTGTCAAATACTCTGCACAAATCACATGGTGACCCAAAAAAGCATTTGAAGAACGCTGTGTTAAAAAAAATTCATTGAGTGACTCTGGGTTTTTATTGTATTGTTTTTAAGATTGCTTGGATAAGGATTTGAATAGTATATAAAAGTTCGTTTATTGGCTGTATGCAAGTCTGGGTTCTCCATTCGTTTTTTTTAATTGCACTGTTATTATCTAGATTTGGAAATAAATACATAAATACATGCAACCGTGCAGGGCATCTCTATACCATCCAATGACTCAGAACAATTGGCTATGTGGTGGGCAAATACTGCAGCTCAACTTCATGGCAATGGAATACTGAGTAAAAAACAAAAGAAAGCTAAAACTAAGGTTGTGCAACCTGCATATTGTGAAGTTTGCAAGATAGAATGCACTGGAAAGGAAGTGCTGGACCAACATAAATTAGGAAAGAAGCACAAGAGGAACTTGGAAAAACTAAGAGAATCATTGAAACCAACCCAAGTTCAACCATCTGGGTCATCTAATCCTGTAATAGGACCCCAGTTACCAGACAACAAGAGCAAATCAATCAGTGGGAACAAGATTAAGAGAAAAAAAGCTGAAACCATTGAAGACTTGGAGAAAAAGAAAAAGAAGGTTCTTGATGGCGGGGCAGCAGCTGAAGCAGTTAAGATATGTGCTATATGTAACGTGGTGTGTAATAGTGAGACAGTCTATAATTATCATCTTACTGGACAGAAGCATGCTGCTATGCTGAAGAAAACATATGCCAGTTGAATTCTCCCCTTATATTTAGGAACATAGTTTGTTTTGGCACCTTCATTCTGCATTTGAATAGAGTATTCACTTCTCAATTTTTAGTTTAGATATGAACTTGGGTGAGTATATACACTTTTAGATTGTTTTAGCAGATGAAAACTTGAGATGTATCACACCATCGTCTCAGCAAGAACGTATAATGTTGCATGCTCAAAGGTATTTTTCAATGGATATTGTGATCTAAATTAGTAGCCTCTGTTATCATATAAACTAAGGTGAGACAAAAACTCTTGGCAAAGGCTTTCCGATTTACTCTATTTAATCAAATTATTATCATTAGTCTAAATTTATGAATTACATTTAAAGTAAAAAGAAAAACTACTTTATAGTTTCTTGGAGGGAATAATGTGGTGGTGTCCACAAACTTTGCCTTCCTCGATTCCTGCACACTTTAGACACCAACTTTGCCACCATCTTAATAATACTTGTATATACCCCACGCTCCTTTTTTTTGTTTTTTGTCTGTTTTTTTGTTTTTAAGAATTATGTTTTCACAGTATAGGAACTTTCTATCATTACCAACACATTTGTCTGATTCTCTTTACACACACTCGGCTCATTCAAAAATAAGTTGAAGCTATGGTATTTAATCAAAACTATAGCTGAGTAAACTCGCATTTAACTGTTAACCATCATAGTAAGTATGCAATTTTAGTTTAACTTATATTTTTTTTTCCTAGTTTAAAATATATGACAATTTTTCCTTAGTAAGAATATAAAAGAATTTGATTATCCTTTTCTGTTATTTTATACTTTGTCTTTTTTTTTCTTATTGAATATAGTTTCATTTAACAAACTCTAATAAATAAATAAATAATTAACAAAGTTTTTAACGAAAATACACTAGAGATTGGATATTTGGCTTAACTTTATATAGTATTTAGGCGTTTTTCATTTTTCAAATCATCTAGTCATTATGTTATACTATATTAATTCGTGTATTTTTTTTCTCAACCATGACTCGTGTATGCACTTTGAATACGGAGGTTATTACATGAATTGGAAATAATTGAAAATCGCTAATAAAGTTATTATTATTTAAGTTATCAAATATAACATATCTAATAATTTATGATCAGATAAGGTTCAAATATTTACGTATAATTGCTCGTTTTTAGTTTTATAAACTTTACTTTTAAATTTGTATATTTAAATATTGATAATCTTAATTGAGTTCATGAGATTTATTTAGTTTAATTTTTTTACCGAATATCACAATTTTTTATAAAAACAAATCTATTAAATCTTTTGAATTTCAATTGAATACGCCCCTAACTATATATGAAAGTAAAGTAAGCGAAGAAGTGAAAGAGAAAAAATAAGCTGAAAATGAATTAAAAATGAGAATATTTCAATAAGGTAAATAAAATAAATAGAGGAAGAACAAAATAATTAAACATAATGCTTGAATGAATATTTATTTGATTGGAATGTGTTCTTGTCGGAAAGTATATTACTCGAAATAAATATCAGTAGACTGTTTTCTTTAAAATTGTGATCCTTTTTCTACCTTCAGACATTTATATCCTTTTGTCTGTTTTTATGGTTATTTTAATTTTAATTTCAACTTTCTCTATGATATTTCCATTTTCAATCCAAATCACCTTAATTCTTATTATTCATTTCTCACATATTTCTTTCTTTTTCCTTTCATTCTCCTTCCTCCACATTAAACTGAACAAACAATAATGTCAATTGTTTAATTTCCCGAGGGTTATGAAATATAATATATGTAATAATTAAAAACATTAAAGTCTATCAGATAAAAACATAATCAAAATATGTTTCATAGTAAATTCTTTTATCAAAGAAAGTAAATATCTGATTTCTTTTGCAAACGGTAAACCAATTCATTACAGTGTCTTAAATACCCTTTGAATTGACCAAGTTCTCGCCAACAAGATCAAAACCCTTCTTCCCTCGGAGTGTTGCTGGTTCTCCCACTCGCTGAATGGCCTCTCACTGCCACTGTCACCACCACCACCAAGCTCCTCCTCCTCCTCCTCCCACCATCACAGCCACCACCACCACCACCCAATGCTGCTGCTACCACAACCCACCTAACACCTGTTGCACAGCCCCGCCACCCCAACACCACCTTCTGCACCCCATTGCATCATTCCTCTCTCAACCCCAACCTCACCCTATTCTTCCTTCCCCAAAAAACTACACCAAATCTCACACTCACCACAACCTTAACCTCCCCACCCAAAACCACCACCTTCAACACCAACACCAAACTCATTCCGCTATCTCATCTCTCCTTCACCGCATCGAATCCCTCGAGTCCTCTCTCAATCACTACACCCGCCACTCCCTCCGACACACCGCGGCCACCGTCATTCAAACCCATTTTCGCTCCTTCCTTGTTCGCAGATCAAGAACCCTAACCCAACTCAAACACCTCGCTTCCATCAAATCCACATTCAACGCTCTCAAATCCTCCTGTTCCAGCCATGCCCATGTCGATTTCGCAGCCCTTTCTCTCAAAGCCATGAACTTGCTCCTCGAACTCGATTCCATTGAGGTAATCTAATCATGAGAATTTTCTTTTGAATTTATTACTTTTAAATAAAAAAAAAAAAAGTAGAAAAATAAACTGCTAAATTTGGTTAAGTGGGTGAGGATCAGAATCCTATCCGTGAAGGAAATGAGTCTGAATTACTCTAGGAGTGTTAAGATTTTGCTGGTGTGCAATCTGTAAATACTTTCTGGAACACTTTTTTAGTCTCTGAGATCTGTGCTTGTGCTTTTTAGCCTAATAGCCTCTCTACCCCCAACAAAACTTAAAAGTTTCAATTTTGATTCTAGGGTTGTGATCCGATGATTGTAGATGGGAAAAGGTCGATCAGCAGAGATTTGGTTCGGTTTTTGGACTCAATTGAAGAGGTTGCTTTGAGAAAGCACGTGCTTTATGTTAGAGAAGCAAAGACTGTGAGGTCTGGTAAGAAAGTTCAAACACCGAGAAATGCAGGTGATGACGAAAGGAGGAAGCTGCTGAATAATTTGAGGGATAGGGTTGAAAAGCTTAGTAGATTATGTAAGGTTTCTGCTAATGATGAAGAAGATTCCGAGTCTGAGGAGGGCATTCATGATGATGGGGTGACCAATGTTTTGATTGGTGGAAGTAGTGAGGTGTCTGCAAAGAAAAATGGCGTCTTCCTTGGGAAGCGAGGAGTTCAAGCTGGAGTGAAGAAGAGTGTGAGGTTTGCTGAAAATGGGAATATTCGTGAGGTTTATAGTAGGGATGTAAGATGTTCCGATGGAAGTTGTTCATCTAGTGATGAGCAAGGAGAGGTTTTGGATAATGTGAGTGGTGCAGTTGAGGATGATGGTGTAAATTCTTATCAGGGTGCTGATGAGGAGGAGGAAGTGTTGGTGATGGAGAGTGGAAGGTTTCTGGAAAATGAGGAGAAAGAGCAGCTTCATGCGCACCAAGAAAAGCTCATGTACTCTGCTCCTTTGCCACTTAAGATGGAAAATAGAAGTGGTGTGAAGAAGAGTAAAGGTGTGAAGATTTTGACGTGAAGGACCATGGAATGTATCATGTATGACTTAGTTTTCGCTCTATTTGTATTGTTTAATTGTAACCTAGGAGTATTTTTTTTATTGGATTTCAGATTGGTGGAGCTCATTTGTGTGTCTAACTGATCGCTGGTTCTGTAATGAACTTGAAATGTTCAACTTCAGTTGTTGTTTTTACTGCATTCGGGCTATCAACTTTTTCCAACACTATTTGAAGCAGTGTCACTTGTTTTCTCAATGTTGATAGTAGTAGAATAAAAGGATAGTTGTGAATATTGTTAGGCAATTCCAATTTGCGGATTTAACAAATATACTATTAAATGTCTCATCGTAGAAAACCCATAATTTGATGAAGAATCAAGCGGCTTTATTGATTATATACTTTGTTTCGTATCTTATTCATATATACATCATATACCTGAATGTCAACGTCAGTGAGCTAATCAGCTAACCCACCCAAAAAATGTTGATACACAAATTATGATTGTTAAGCAGACCACAATTTCTTATCTGACTCGAATAATTAAATGAAGGATTCAACAATGATCTTGAGAAAAGAAATAAAATGGCCAGAAAATTAACAATAGAAAGCTTAAATGTCCCGCCAGAGTAAAATTTAAGGATGATTTGATCATGAAATACCACGATAACTTAGAAGCACCCATTTTGAAGTAAATTGACTGAAAAAAGAGAAAATAATGATAATTGGGAGAATTAGAGTGATTAAGTTACATTTACAAATTCGACTATCTTCTACTTTGGTGTTAAGCGTGACTTTACAAAAACGCAACATATAGTAAGCACCAAATGCAGTTTTGTTTTTCAAAGTTGGAGGATAGGTACTGTTTTGTTGAAGCCATTGATAAACATAGACATAACGTAGCATCTAAATTCATGTATAAAGTATTTTACAACATTTCGAACTCGAAGAATCATTGTCTATTCTTTCGACCATTTTTGTAAAATCATCTTCAAAGTACAGAACAACATTCTTTTACATTATCCCGTCTGTTCTATCGTAAAACCTTTGATCTTCTTTTTACATTGTACCTGTCTGGATACAAATTACAAATACTTCTTAGAAGTTTTCTACAGGAAATATAAACTTTTTTTTCCCAATGCAGAAAAGGTGCATCTAGTTCTCTATCCAAACAAACTCATAATCACTCCCTCTCATTCTCCCTTACGAATTTTAACTATTTTTATGTAATTTCTCAGGACTTAAAGCTAATTAGCATCTTGATTAACAAAATCAAAGTCATGATCAGGGAGCACGACTTATGTGATTTAGATTTCTGCAACAGAAGTCATTTTGGTTTCACGATTTCTTTATTAATAATTGAGCTAACCTAATTTTCTTTAATTCTTTTAAATTTAGTATTTCTTAAGCCAAACAATTTGTTTCAAATTGAAAATATGAAAATCAAACCGATAAAAATAGGTTATTTTGTTAAAGTATAATGTTAATTAACAATTATCAAACATACATGAATATGTTATAGTTCAATTATATTTTACTTTTAAAATAGTAAATATGTATGTATATGTGTATACATCAAAACAAAATAGCAAAAAATTGTATAATTTATTTATAAATATGAAAGAAGGTTATAAATTATAAATATAAACACTAATCATATAAAACCATTCTCCACTTATTTCTCTATTTAATAATTTTTCATGTTAAAACGTTCTACAGTTTTTTTAACAAATTTATAATAACAAAAACTATAAAAATAATTCACAGTATATCTCCCAATTTAATATTTCTTCATTGCAAAATATTTTACAATTCTTTTCTAACAAAATGTTTTATAATTTTATAATATCAAAAACAGCCAAAACCAAGTTCCCCCATTGTTATGATCCTCTCTATTTGATTCCTCAACCTCTCCAATAATATCTTCCACAACACCTCCTTCATGAGCACTATAGACACAGACCACATTTCTGTTTGACCATGTATTTAACTAATACTGGAAATTTCCAGTTTAAACCTTTTTTCTTCTTCTTAATTTGCAATTTAAGTTTTAACATCACATCTTACGAAATCCCAAATGGAAGAGCTTGCAAAAATCACAAGGGTAGCCAATAATTAAGCAAAAGAAAACATTGTCATGCTAATAATGAGGCATGGCAACTTGATTATTAACAAGAGCACAAGATGATCACTTTTGAAGCATTTCACCAAATTGATATCACCATCAAACAAAAAGTAATCAAATTTACAGGTAAACCAACTAAATCATCCCTTCTAAACCCTAGAAAACGGTTTTCCATTTATTATAGGAACGCACCACTCAAATTTAGAGAAAATATGCATAAAGTTGTCCTAAAAAATGACGGCAGGAAATTAAAGAGCAACTCTAGGTTGAGACCTGAAAAGATCTTCACTTCCTTACAGATTATGGAAACACAATTCTCCAATTAGTTCTCAGAACCTGAATTGATACCAACACAAACTATTATCAATTAATACACAGCAAGTAACAAATTAGCGTCACAAAGAGGCATAAACCCTAAACCCTGTGATGCTAGAGGTTACCGTTACTAGAAAGGGACTTGCTGGAGTTCCATGACGCTGCGGAGCGGAGGGGCGTAGAGAGAGTACACGACGGCCTGTCGTTTGACGACGCCGAGCTGGGACTTGCCGTGGGAATAGGCGGAGGAAATCGAAGAGGGGTCGGACAGAGAGGCGTTTTGCCGAAACGCATCGATGGTGCGTCGTTTGGTGTATTCCCTGATGTTGTAATCGGGGAAATCTCGTGCGACGCGTAGGAGAGAACGGAAGAGAGAGAGAATTTGGGCGGGTGAAGGAGTAGAAGATGCACTCATGGCTGAGTTCGGATACAGAACACAGATTGAGAGCTTCAGAGAGGAATGAGAGAGAAAATTGAAGGGGATTTGAGTGACACCTATTGGGTCCAAAAACTTTGGCCCAAATCAATTCCAAAATTCAATTTTTTTTTTCTATAATTGCAAAGTTCATAATTTGATCCAATTTGTTTTTATTTTGATGTAATTGATTCTTATACCTAAAATATTTATTCTAAAAGATTAGTGAATTAAAAAAAAAAACATTAAGTTAAAGTTATAACTTTTCAAAAATTTGTAAACAACAATTATTAAAAATATCAAAATTTCAAATAAAGAATTAGAAAGGGACTGAAATTTAAATGTAGCCTGAGAATTATTGAGAAAACGGATAACTAAGAAACTAAAGTAATTATTTTTCATAATATAAAATTAAAGTAATTATTTTTCATAATATAAAATTAATGTATGTATTTTAATATTTTTTGTTAACTTTTTTATAAGTAGCAATATTAATTTAATTTATAAATTTTATTACAAAGAAAACTGTTCTAAATATCAAATATGAGAAACTAACTAACGTGAAAACATACAATTTACATAAGAATGAATAATTGAAATATGCAATCATTTACTGTTTTTTTTTTTCAATATTAGTGTCAATAGATATGTCGTTATATATATATATATACATATATATATATATATATATATATATATATATATATATATATGAAGTTTTGTTTTTTAGAAAAAAAAATGAAAGTTCTTTAAGCGATTATAACATTTTAAAATAGTTTATCATCCACGTCATATAGATGTATAACTAAAATTTGTTTATTCATTTTTAAATATATTTTTAATATCATAATAGTCACTTGACAATTCATTTTCAAAGGTAAAATAGTTATCTAAAAAAATTATATATAATTAAATTTGCTAGGATCGTTATATTTTATTAGTTAATTTAATAAAGTGGTCTGATTAATTATATATATATATATGATTAAGAGCTTATAATTATATTATGAAAATATTAATTGTGTAAATATTCATGGTATTTTAATTTGATGACGGAGACAAATTAGAAAATATTATTTTTAAGAAAAGTAATCGTCAGAGGTTACATAAGGGGTTATGGTCTCATCTTAGAGCACATTATCTATTATTCTATTCTTTTCTTTATTTTCTATCAGAAAAAAGACCAGAAATTTAAATTTATATATTATTTTCAAATACGCTCCCGCTTTTAATTATTTAAGATATTAGGATGTATATTTATATGTAGAATTTATTACTCTTTATATTTTCATAAAATAAAAAACATTAATAAATATAAAATAACTGTAAAATTTTGTTTGAATGTCAAAAATAACATAAAACAACTATCTCACCACGTACATTGCTTGAAGAGACCGAACAACGAATACTTTAAATATCTCCTTTTAATTCCAAAAAGAAAATTCTACAAGTTTTTTTTGTGACGCAGTTTCGTCTTGACGCAATTAAATGAGTGAATTTGTTTACTAATGCATTTCGGGTAGTGGGTGAAATAATTTGGGAATTCTAATAATAGGTTAGATCATATAAAACCAAACATATAAACCATATGTTGCGTAAGAAGTTGCATTCCTTCACCATTGACAATTACATCAATTTTCAAATTAAAAAAAATTAAGTCATTGAAAACGAAATCTTTTTTTTTTCTTTTTCACCTTTAATATTTTCCCTCTTTTGTCACATCTATTATTTTATTTTGTCTTTTTTAGTGTGATCATCACAAGGGGTGTCTTTACACAAATCCACTTTCAATAAAACTAAAATTAAAAAAAAGAAATTGGTTGGTTTGACAAACTCCAAAACGATCTCTCTCACATGGGTCAATAATTCCACTAGCGTGCGGCGACACGATGCAGTTGCGTGTGCAAAACCACTCACATCGACACAAAAACATTGTAAGAACTTCGATTAGATTAGAGTTTTCCCTTTCTTTGGACAATGACTTTGAACATTACAATATAACTCTATTCATGTTTATTATAAAATTATGAGATAGATAAGCCATTAGTAATATTGTGTGGTTGAACTTCAACTTCAACTTCAATTTCATCACATTTGGTCTTATGTCATTAATGAACTTTTACGCTTAAATAATTGACACTTGTGTGGATTACATTGGTTCAGTATTGTATCAATAACTTTATTAGTGAAAACGAAGCAATTACTTAGTTAATCACAATATGTCGAATCTCAATCACACTACACATCATATTTTCCCAATTAATTACTCTTTATTTGTGTTTGTGTTCTTGTTGCATGTCGTATGTCGCACCAAGATGCTAACAAAATTGTAATATGTGATTAATTATATGTATATATAACCTTAACCAATAATTGGAGACTAATGAAAAAACTCTAAAAGTAAACGCTATTCTTTTCAACATTTTTTTTCCAATTTATATAATAAAGAAAAATCAATAAATATCTCACACCTTTATTATAGCCTAGAGAAATGTGGGGATAAGAAGGTTTGAAAAGATGTTGAAACAATAATTCAACATGGGAGGTTGTGCATCAGTTCCAGAAGATACAAATTCCTGAAAAAAAGAAAAAGAAATTGTTATTTTGTAAACTTGAATTTGCACCAAGATATGGTTCACATTAATTGGTGGTGTTTTTGGAGGATAAGGTCAAAACGTTTTTTTGTTGATATTTTCGTGACAATTCACTTCAATTTCCTAATTTGAGACATTTGACCACTATTTTGGTTATGGATAATAGAGCTGAGAAGACGTTTAGAATTTTGCAAACCAAGTTAGAGAAAAAGAGATATTGGATATTCCACGTAAAATACCAAGGATACTTCTTTTGTTTTGTTCCGTTCAAACCCAACAAATTATTATTTCAAAATGTGGTTTGTGTTCTCTGCGACATCAATGGATAAACAAGAAAAGTATCTCATTCGTACTTAAACTCTAAACATAATATTTACTTAAATGATTTTAAAACAATTAGTCATCGCTTTTTTTGTTGTTGAATTTTTATCATGAATTGAAAATGCCCAATTGTTAATTTTTTATCTCCAACAATATATTTTTCCAAAAACGGGAGCTCAAATTCACGAAAAATTGGAGTTTTTTTTATCTTCAAAAAAATATAAAATATAAAACACAAAATGGATATTTGAATAAAATGGGGTTGTATGAGAAGAGTATAGGGTTGCAGAAAGTAATAGCCATTTAAGACATAACAAACTAAGTCCAATGGGAGCTTCTTCATGCACCTCCAAACATTTCTCTTCCACATGCAATGCGGTCCGAGCAAATTAATCACTACAAGTCATAAATCATAAAGTCATAAATCATAAAGAGATCAACATCTAAACTATCCTTAAACATAATACAATACAAATTAAAAATAAAAAATTACTTACATGAAAAGGAGGGGTTGCTTGTGTGGAGTGAAAGGAAACAGTGACTCAAGAGCTAGGTTAAAAATTTTGAAGATAAAAGTCCTTTAATGTGCTTTAAATAAGAGAAAAAATGTATTAATTTTTAACTAAAATGTGAGGATGGAGAAAAAATGTTGGAAGGGAGAAGTTCCCAATCCAATATATGAAGCAAACCCAACAAATACATTTTATAGAATAAAAGAAAAAGACAAAAACATTAGTTTCTTGAAAAAAAAAAACGTGGACTGAACAGAAAAGCTACGTATGTTAGACGACATTAGCCGAAGTTCACACAAGTAATACTAACTTATATTTCCTAACATTTAAATCAAGTTAATACTATTTTAGTATGAAATAAATTAGTTTAAGAGGGAAACCAATTATTGTAAAAATAAATTGTATTGGAAGTAAAATAGTTACTTTTACTTTTTATAGCTACACAAACAAACCATTAACGAGAGAAAATATGTACTAATAGCATATTTTAATATTTTTCATCTTGATTTTATTCATAGGAATTCAACACATGTAGAGATTCTATAAAAGCTCACACTTATGCTGAACTATGATGTATGATAATATTCTTATTTTTAGAAATATATTTTATTGAATATATTAACAAAAAGTTGTAATTGATTCACCACATACTTTTTATACTAATAGCACCTAACAATTGAACTGTACTTATACATACACAGAGCATTAAATAGAACAAGCACTTTAATAATAATGAATCATTATATTTAGCCTAATTTTTTTTCCACGATGGTTATACTTTTTTTAAGCATAAAATTGATATTTAAATTATATTAAGAAAATAACAAAAAAATACTTGAAAAAGCAATATCAAATCCTTCATTTGGGCCGAAGTAATATTTTAGGAGTCAAAGCCCAAATTAGTTGGGCTGGTTAGACCACGTATGCGAGTTCTTTATATAAACCATAACTCGACCCTTAACCACTTCAACTCAAATTAGGGTTTTTTTCTTCTGATCCTCTGTGCTGAAATCTTTTCGTATTATTTTTGTGTATTATAAACCCTAGCTTTTGTGATTCTCTTTCTTGCCTCTCAGGAAAAACCTATTTTTTCTTCTTTGTCTGTTGTTTTGGGATCTCTGGTGCAGTTAAATTTTCAATCTTGATTTCTACATTTATTTGCAGATTGATGAAATGGGTGTTTGTTATTTTTAACTGTGACGAGTCTTACAGACCTGTAATGAGTTGCGGGTATGATCGCAACCGTTAATGAACATCTAAGGGACTGAGTTATTATGTTTGTGTTCTTTCGGAGTTTATCAATTGTTTTTGCTTGTCAACTGTGTACGATTAGGATTCTTCATGTTTAATTTGTGTGAGTTATAATGGCTTTAAATTTGATGGATGTTCTCAAAGAGTGTGGCAAGTGTTTGGAAAATTTGGAGTTGATGATTTTAGATCAATATAATTTGGCTATTGAGAATTGTGTTTTGAAAGTCTTGACATTGAATTGTTATCTATCAGAAGATCTAATTCTCTTTCTAATGTGTTCTGAATGTTACTGTGTTTGAAGTTTTGTTTGAAATATTATGTACCATGGCAGATTGTGATGAAGCAAAGTATAATCCAACACTTGATCTGAGATATCTTAGTGATTGTAAACAATTCTTTATGCTTCTGAATCTACTTGGTTTTCTACATATTTTTTCTTTTTATATTGAAAAGTTGTGTGTAGTGAATTGATTCAAGGTCTTTTTTGGGTTGGAGTGTTTAGGAGCCTAAATAAATAGAACTGAGTCTTGGTTAGAGAACCTTTGATTTATGCTTTTTTTTTCTGGTTTGCACAATTGCTTTTACATTTACTAGACCACTCTTAAAGTAGTGAATCTGATGGAGTTGTCTCTATATTTGTAGCAGCTGGATTTCCTTTCATGTTCCTTGAATCTTGAATTTTTTTTATGTCCGCACATGAAGTGAACAATTGGCAAATTAAGATTAAGTTAACATTATTTTGATTAATAACAAACTAAGGATATTTTATATATGATTTTGAATTTTTATGGTTGGAAACTAAAGTTAAAAGTAATTTGGTTTTGAAGTGATTGCAAAAAGTAAATATACATTAAAATATATTTTAATTTGAATATTTTTTTATATTTTTTAATTTTAGTGAATCTATTTTTTATATATTATTAAAACTTATAATATATTATTTAATCAAAATAACGAGAATTATTTGGAATATTAAATTAACAATAATAAAATTTTACATAAATTTAATTTTTTAAAATTTTGATATGCTGTGGATAATAATGGAAAGTTCATAATAATTACATTAATTTTAAGAGAAATGATAGGTTGACACCTACATTTGACTTGTAACTTAAGACAAATTAAATTATGAAGGTGATAAAAAAAATAGTCAAATATGGATGTCAATCAATTATTTCTCTAATTTTAATATTATAGTAAATAAAATTTGTTTATATTAGAAAATAAAAAATAATTTTATAAAATATATTAAAATAATAATTTATATGATAAAAGTAAATGATAAATAAAAATATCAAAAAATTATTACATAAATAAATAATAAATAAAAATATTACAAAATTATTATATATGTTTTATAAACATAGGCTATCGAATGGAACCAGACAATAATAATTAATCTTTAGTTAATTGTATAATAAAATGAAATATATTTTAGAGATATTAGAAAACTTTTAAAATATTAACATAATTCAATTGTTAAAAAATAATAAAATTTGTTTTAATGAAATAAAAAGTTATTTAAATAAAACAAATATAAATAATAATAAAAATGGTTAAGAAATCAGGATGAAAAAAAATTTCTTTAAATAAAACAACTATTAATATAATAAATATAATTGAAAAATAATAAAAATTATTTTAACAAAATAAAAAAGATTTCTTCAAATTTTTCAAATCAAACAGACATTAATAATAGAAGAGTAAAAATTTTAAAAATGAGAATTGTTTTAGTTAAAACAAAAATTAATAATAATAAAAATAAAGTAAGGAAAAGGAAAATAAATTTTCTATAGGATTATGTTATTAAATACTTGTATTCATACTAATAAATATTTTTATGTGAAAAGAAAATATACAATAAATAAAATTATTAAAAAAGAATATAATATTCAAATGTGAAACATAAAAAATATTTAATTAATATACATCATTTGAATATAATTGCATAAAATTTATTAAATTAATTAATTGTGAATATTTTAATAATTTAAGCGGAACGAAGATATGATGTGAACGATACCATGATAAATATGAAAAAAAACAGAGTGTATATATATATATATATATATATATATACTCAATTGACAAAGTTAGGAATTTTCCATATTCATACTTAATTAATAACAAAATTCTCTTCAAATTACGAAGACAAATTCAAACAATACTTCTTACAAGATTTTATTTGGTATCTTTACTCACTACGTTAAATAAAATGATATTTCCAAATGAAGAATACAATTTTTTTTAATAGAAGTATTAAAATTTTTGACTTTTTTTAAATCTAAATTATATTATACAACAAAAAAATTCGTAAAAATCATAAATTTTATTTTTGACTTTTCACATTTATTAATTAATTCATTAATTAATTAATAATTATCAGTCACTTGTAAGATAATTATTTGATTTATTAAAAAAATTAAATTGTTATCGATAAACAAGGTAGTTTTGGAGACACGTACGTTAAGAGGCCAAGAGCATTAATACTGAAATTGACATTAAGTTATTTATTACACAGAAACTTCAGAAGCCCTTATTTATACCTCACAAAGTCATCACTGTAACCCTGCAGTGAATTGAATCAACAATTTCTCAGAAAAGTTAGCAATGGCTTCTTCAGGTTTCTTAGTCCTTTGTTTCATCGCTGTTTTTTGTGCTTTTGCTGTTCCTTCCTTTGGTCGTGTCATTCCCACAGGTATACATTCATATTCTATAAACCTTCTCTCTCTCTTAATGTTCTTTTTTTTTTTTTTAATAAAATGTTCATACTCTGCTAAATCAAGAGATTAAGTTCTTTCTTTCTGCGTTTAGGAAAAAGATAACATTTTTCTTAACATATATATTTTGATCGTAATCCAAAACAAAAAACAAAAACAAAAACTCAAACAGAGGGTGGTTAAACACCATTAAATTTTGTGAATTTTAATATTTTTTATTGATCCAAAAACTTATGCAGACACAGTGAAGAACATTGTATTAGTCTCAAAAATTGAGCAAACTAATCATTGGTTGGACAAGGAACCCAGAATCATGCCCCCAAGTCAACCAAGTGTCAAATTTTCTGGTAATTCTCTACGTATTATTTTTAATCTCTTTTATTTTCTTTTCACCAAAAGTAAAATATATGTGTTAGATTTAAAAATAATTAAAAAAAAATGTTTAAAGGTAAAACTCTAAAAGGTTTATACGTAGTTTTTTTATTGAAATATTTGCTTGTTATGAAGTGACTAAATATTTAAAGGATATACTATTTATAATGTACGGATACGATACGTGTATCGGATATAATATATATGACATATATCTATACGTCGATAAATTTATTTTAAAAATAATAAGATATGATATATGATATATGCATATTGAGAAATGTAAAATAATTTTTAAAAATATAATAAATATATGATTATTATTGTGTGAATCCAAATTAAAATATGAATTAAAGTTATCAATATAAAAACTTATAAATTACTGTCATCATAAAAGTACTACTATTTCATATATTATTATGTATCTCATCAATAAATATTAGTAAAGTATTCTAAAGTGGGAGATACAGATAATATCGATATTGATATGTGATCCAAATTAAAGTACTAGTACATACTAATATTCTACTAAAAGAGAAAAAAATTTAGATATCACTTTATTCATTTCTTAACGAAAAATAATTTTTTAAATTAAATAAATACTAATATTGACTAAAATTAAAAATAGATAGTAAATAATACGTATTTTTCATCTTCTTCTCATAAGATTTTTATTTTTATTTTTATTTATGTGTGAATTTAAATGTATAAATTGGTATTTATTTTATTATTTTAATGTTTTTGTTGTTAAGTTCAATTTATTAAATATATTTTAAATTACATTGAAGAGTACGCATTAAATACCTTCTGTGTTTTTTTTATGTGATAATTGTTTGTTCAAAAAACGTTTTTTTTTTCTTCACCTATTAAGATACTCATAAACATTTAACAGTTTAAATAATCATCACAAATTTGAGAAAATAATTGAAATTTACTTCTTGTGATGATATTAATTAAATAATAGTTTCTTTAATCATTTCAAAGTTTTTAGTTGGATTTCTAAACTAAAAAATATATATATCTCAAATACGTTATTAATTTAAAAAATATATGAATTTTGTATTCAGTAACAACAGTTCTTTTAAAAAGTTTTGGTTCTTGAAATTTTTACAGATTTTAAAATCGATCTAAAAAAATTTATTTCATCTGGACTATTATGTTATTTTTTTAAATAATTTATGTTTCTTTTAGATATATATTTTATTTTATTTTTATTATTAAAGTACTAATTCTTAAAATAAAAAATGTCCGCATAAAGTTGGTTTATTCGGCCCATAGTTGCAGAGGATTGGGCTGGATAAAAGCTTAGTCCAATCCTTTTTTACCAGAAACTCTTTTCCTTCACGTAGAAATGGAAAACCAATATATTTTAAATAAAAACGTGTTTTAAAAATATAACTTCAGTGTAGACTAATTCAATTAAATATGTCTCCATTAATTCAACCCTAATTTACCAATAAAAAATATACCAGAAAAGAAGAAGAAGATTGAAAATATTATTGTGTTTTTACTTAATTTTTTTATTTGTTTTGTTTTTGCAGAAAATTCAAGGGTGATGGTAGAGGATATACATGTAGACTATTCAGGTCATCATACTCATCCATGTCCACCAGATCACTGCCGTTGAATTGTACTAAGGACAATACTGTCTTCTTATTGTCATGCAAAAAATAAGAGAATAAAATTTGGATAAGGTCTTTTTTTTTTTTTTTTTATATATATTGATACATTCGTATTCCATACATAAACTAAAATATATCATTAGTCGCTCCAAACATAATCATCACATACTCATATTCATTATTTCTAAAATTTAAGACTATCCCATAAATATCTTCAACCTTCATAACTTATTTTTCAGTTATTAGAAAAATACAATTTAACGACTGAAAATTGATCGTTAAATACTTAAAATCAGTTATTAATAACCTTAATTATTAAAAAAATTAGTCATTAAATTGTATTTTTCTAATAATGTGTTCCACCTAATTGATGTATTGAATCTTCTATAGTAAAAAAAGACTTATTCTTAATGAGTAAGTTATTAAACAATTTGTAACTCCCACACAAACTTATTCCACCATTCTTCAGGACTATAATGGAAACGCAAACCCAAATAAAATAATTATTAAGCAACTCATTTACTTTAGAAATGTGAAATCATGTCATTTGACTCATTTAGTGACTCAAGTTAATGAGTAACCCAACTTAATATGTGACCCAACTTAATGAGTGAAACTCGATCCATTTATTTAGTGACCCAACTTAATATGACTCATTTATTAGTAAGTCTAAAATTTTTAAATCTGGTCTAACCTACTACGGGTTGGTGGGTTAAACTCACTTAATTAAAAAAATATAATTTTTATTTTATTTTTTTTTAGTTAAAACTAAATTATAATTCTAATTAAAATCTAAATAAACTTTAATACGATACAAATACAAACCGAAATCACAAAAATACAAATTATCTGTGTGTTAGCTGAAAAAATAATCTAACCTGATCTAAATACAAAGCCAAACTTATCAAAAAAAATTTGTGTGATCCTTTATTTGCGGGTTGGTAAGCCAACCCAGCTCACCACAGTTTCAACCCGAGTGAGTCAGGTTCTTCTAGGTGAACCGAATCAAAAATCAACCCGTATAATAATTTGTAAAAAAATTTCAAACCAACCTGAACCAAACCCATGGTGGGCCGATTTGATTCGTGGGATTCTAACCTATTTTGACAGCTCTAATTTACTTTCTTTTTTTTTAACTCCATTACTTCTACAAAATTCATTATTTTTACATTATTTTTTTTACCTTTATTATATTTTAAAAATCATCTTCATTAAATCTAATGTGAGGCTTATCGTCTTTACTATGTAGATTTTTCTTATAACTTGTACGTAACTAATACAAACATTCAATTATAATTTTTTTAGATGCTTATTATATCACCTATTTATTAATACGTTACAAAAACGTAGTACTAAATTATAACAAATTATGCTACTTATTGAATTGTCTCTTATATCAATAATCATTAAAGAAATAATTGTATGGTTTGGTATTAATATGGAAATTCTTAAAAAAAATAATGTTAACAAAAAAAAATATTCGTAGGTGTGTTCAAATTTTAAGATGTTACACTATAAGAAAATCATTAAACATTAACTAATTTTAAAGATAAAAAAATTATTATTCACTGTAATAACTAATTTATATATCAATTTATAAATTAATTATTTATATCTAAAATAATCTCTATTATAAATAATTATAATTGACTTGTAAATTAGAATCTAAATTGATCTCTAATATTACTATTAAAGAATTAGTCTCTAAAATGGATTAAAAATTAATATAAATATCTTGATAATTAATATTAGAAACCAATTTAGATTTTAATTCACAAATCAATTATAATTTTGTATTTATGATAAAAACTACTTCAAATATTAATAATTTATAATTTATAAATTAATATTTAAATTAGTCATTATAAATACTAATTATTATTATTTTCTCTAAAAATAGTTGATATTTAGTGATTTTCTTATAGTGTTAATTTTATATATAATGTTTGTAAGATTTTCTTATTTGAAAATGTTAATGAGAAATATAATTTTCTTTAAATTAATTTTAGTAAAATAAATTTAAAAGGTTAATAATTTTTTTTATTAACAATGTTTTATACTTACAAATCAAATTATTTATAATCTTTAATATGTTATGAAAGAAAACTGTAAAAGCTTAAAATATTTTTGCAAAATAATAATTATTAATTTTGCAGTCAAATGTCTACTTATATAAATATAAATAATAATTTTAATTTACATTATGAAATAAATTTCAAAAGTCAGAGAAATTCACATCCATGGGGCCGTGATCCCAAATATTGTTCGTTGAACTGTTCTTGCTCTAATAAACAACATGCTCGATCTGATTAAATAAATAAAAATTAGGAATCTCAATCTTTTTTATTTAATTACACGGTAAAATTTATGTGTGCGTGTGTGTTTTTGTACTGAAAACTCTAAGTAATTCATATATTAATGTCTAATTAAAAATAACTGTAAATAAAAGAAGGTATAATCATAGTAAGTTTTAGTGTGGATAAAAAGTAATTGGGAAAAAAATCATTAAAAATGATTAATCAGATTTTTTTAATGTATGTTAATTAATCATTGGTAAAGTCTTTAATGAATTTTCATAAATAGTTTTAACAAGAAATTTCTAACTTTTTAATTGATGAGAACATTTAATTACATGCTAGAAATTGTGGGTCAAGCTTTTGATTATTGTAATTTTGGTGAGAAATCCTCACATTGTGACAAATAATTTTATACATAATTTTGGTAATTTAGCTTTTGAATTTCATTGATGTGGTGGAATGGTTTTGAATGAAAGAGGGTTTATGTAAGAACAAAACTCAAGAGTAGCAATACCAACAAATTTTAGAGAATGCTTCTTCAATTATATATGCACAATCATTAAAACAATGGAGAAAATAATAAAGGAATTACTCATCTTCTTAATAGCAAGGAGCAAACTCTCATAAGAAAATATAATAGGATACTGGTTTATGATGCACAAAATGATATGTGTATTGGATACGACACATGTCCAATACGTTGATACGTTTATTTTTAAAATAATAGGATACGATACGTGATAGATACGTGATATATGAATATTGAAAAGTGTATAATAATTCTTTCTTACAAACAAATAAATATATGATTACTAATGTGTGAATCCAAATTTTCTAATTAGAGACCAATTATTTTGGTAGCCAAAACCTGATAGCTAATGTTAGTGACCAATTTAAAAACCAATTCATAATTGAAACTATTTCAATTATCAATTTAGAGACCAATTATAATTTTTTTGAACTATTTTGGTTCTCAATTTGGTCACTATACAATGACTAATTATTTTTTCACTAAAATTGGTCACTATTCAAAGATTTCATTGTATTGTACTACGACTTTATAAATTAGATATTTCATTGATAAGTATCGGTAAATAATTAAACACGATACATGTCGAACACGGATACGTGACCTAAGTTGAAGTACCGATACAACAAAGATACTGGTTAAAATCATTTAACATAAGCTATTGCAATTTTAAATTTTATTAGTCTTAAATTATTAAAAAGATTGTCATATGGAATATTAATAAACATATATATTCACGTTCAAAAAACGATTTATAATTGAAAGATAGATAAAACTAGTCATGTAAAAATTATTTTACTAAAAGTACAATTTTCTTAATGCTCAGAGTAATTGAGCCTAATGAAAATCAAAATATTTTGTTAAGAAACTGCTTTTTTGACAAAGAAGAATATCATACAGAAAAAAGAGGGTATAGATAATTAATAAGAGAGTGTGAATTGGTAAAATCAAAGTTTAAAACATAAAAACACTTCACTTTTAAATTTATAAAAAAAAAAGGTGTTTTTTTGAAACAAGTTGATATAAAATTTTGAGTTTTGAAAAGAAGTTTGAAGAAAGAAGGAGTAGAAGATGAAGAACGTAGCTAAATTAATTGACCTTCTCTAGTCACATACATTAGCCCCTTCAAAACCTCTTTTCAATTCTACTAACTATTTAATTTTGATTGAGAATTCTTCTTATTCTTCATTCAAATTTAATCACAGTTCTCTATTATCTCAAATCAAATTAATTATGAGTATTTTTCATTACTGCATGATGTTATTATTACTTGTTTTTGAAGTTTTCACCAAACTATATAATATATGTGGTTCTATTTTCCACTATATGCTGCTTTCAGGTTTAGTTGTTTCATTATTTTCGCGTGCAATAATATGATATCCAAACACCACTTATTTTACTAAATTCTCACCTACCAAACAACCACTACAAATTTTAAATTACAAATGACAAAAGGAAAATTGAAGGTAAAATACTTTTTTTTTTCAATTTAATTTCATAATAACTTAATTTTTTATTTAATAAATGTAATAATTAGTACACACTTCAATTGCCTAAATTATTAATAAAATTCAAAACAAAATTAATAAAATCATTTTTTTGTATTTAAACTATATAATTTTTTTATTTTACTGAAAACAAAATATTCGAATATTTATTATATTGAATTAATTATTTTCAAAAAAAGACAAATAAAATTAGAAAAATAAAATAAAATAAAAGCCATACTTTACATATACAACTTCTATAAAAGTAAAAAAATAAAAAATAATTTTTTTTATAGAGCACTAATTCTATAAAAAGTAGAGTTAAATCTATATTTTGAATGAGCCATGAATGAGCCAAAAAAAATTGTCTTATTGATAGACATTTGATTTGATTTGATGTGAATTCTTGATTTGAGTTGATACGATAATATTATATGTAATATGTTTTAATTTTAGTGGTTTACCTTTACATGTGTTTATGTGGTGTGTGACCTATGATCACTATACTATATACAAAAACAAATAAAAGTACAACATCATAGAATCAATGTTTAGACAAAAATATAAATTTTATTTTAAATTTTATATATATTGTGAAAGTTTATGTTGTATTTTGCTTCGATATAATCTTTGTAAAAATTCTTTTATGATTTCGTAGTATAATTGATACCATAATGTTTTAGAGTATTGCAAAAGGTTTTACTGTTAACTTACAACTTATCCATCTTAATAAATTTTCATTTAATTAAATTTAAATGAGAACTATACCAGTTTGATAAAACCATTGGAACACCACCCAATTCTTACTTTTTCTCATAACACAAATTTAAATAAAAAAAAAGAGACATTTAAATATTTATGATATTCCACCTCTTACTCTAATTGAAAAGTCGCACACTGAAACAAATAAAAATAAAAAAATAAAACAATTTGTAGTTAACTAACTGTCTCATAGTATATAACAAAACATCTAATATAATTAACTTGTTAATGAAAATGATGTGAACTATGCTGAAAAGTTCGAAAATGGGTTTGGAATAACATTAAAAGCGGCTGCGTTTTTACTTACTCCACACATGCTTAAGCAAGCTCATTCCACGCAGCTATAAAGTACAAACCCCACACTTAATTCAAATATAACGATATTTTAATTACTAAATTTTAACAATTATTTTATAAATAAAATATTATTTCTTAAGTAATTTTAAAATATTAAAAAAATAATAAAAAATTATTTAAAAAATATTATCTAAAATTATAAAAGAATTATCAAAATTTAGTATTAAAAAATCATTTTACTTAATATAAACACTAGTGTAAACACAGGCGCTATCGCGCCTGTGTGTACGCATTTTTTGAATTATATTAATAATTGATGATATTGTAATGTTATTAATTTAATAAACAAAATAACAAAATAAAAGTATATTTATAAAA
>Ga0209589_1004204_pt1 | contig 24994 bp, 14 predicted proteins | sample CowpeawhiteBW_FD_187525 | JGI IMG/M metagenome (GOLD analysis project Ga0209589, IMG submission 187525) | Root nodule microbial communities of legume samples collected from California USA - Cow pea white BW (SPAdes) (version 2) | ecosystem: Host-associated > Plants > Roots > Nodule | place: USA...
ACTAGGTTAGGAGAACTGATCTAAACATGTTTAAAATAGTAAAAGAAAGTTAGAAAGAAGGTTAATGACTCCAAACAGCAAAGAAAGAAAGAAAGAACTACAACCACCAGTCAGCTATTAACGAGAAGGAAATGAAACATGAGTAAACTGGTGCAAAAACTTAGGGAGTGAATCCTGTCAGCACAACACCAGCCAAAAACAATGTCAGAAGCAAGTTAGAAAAGTTAGTAGTGTGAGAAAACTGAGATAACAAAGAAAAAACTGCTAAAACAAAGCAAAGTTAGTAAAAGCAGAAAAAACTGTTATCACAATGTTGGTGCAGAGGTTATCAAAAACAAAGAACGAAAAATGTTAGTCAAAGCAAAACAGCAAAAAGCATATCAGATCAACTAAACTAAACCAGTATCTACTTATTAAAAGAAATGAAAACCACCTGACAGCTGATAAAACTACTGAACAAAATAAAAATCAACTATTGTTGGATACACTTGAAAGGAATAATTTGAAAGAAAGAAGGTTCTTATTTTGTTAATTGATTTGAAACGGTACATGAACTTCTATATATAGGAACTCAAACCCTAAAGTAGTAGTTACAAGAGATCTCTAAAACTTCTAACAACTTCCAACTAATTCTAGTAATACATTAATATCCTACGAACAACTTTTAATATTGTATTTAATATCCAACTAACAACAGTTACTAATGAAACCTAAAAACACTTACACCTTGTCTGAAGATGAGAATATTCCAAAAAGACACTTAATAGCCTTTGTCGAAAGTTTGTCAAGACCTAGAGAGATATTATGAACAAAACAAATACACTCAAACACGTGAATAGATATGGTATAGAGGGTCATTTCGAAAAATAATAGAGCGAGGAACTTTATGGTCAAAAAAGGAAGAAGACATTCTATTGATTAGAAAGTCGGTAGTAAGGGATGCATCTGTTTGAATCGGTTTTTATTCATCCTCCTCTCTTTGAAATTCGGACAAAATTAGTATCTCTATCTTTACTTACCTTTTGTTACGATATTATGAAATTCAAATTTTCATATTATCTAATAAAATTTAAGTAAAGAGGAGCAGCTCTTTAATCACATCGGGATACAAAGTGAATAAGTACCTCTTGGGACACATAATATTTTAATCCATAACATGCATCCTCACCTCATCTAGCATAATGCATTCATATGTTGATACCATTTGCATAGGCATGGTCAGTTTCCTTGCATTACATGCATTTATTTTTGCATTCATTAGTTCATGCTAATAAAATAAAAGTGTGGCACCTTGAAGGACTTGCTAAGATCATGGAGAATACAAGAGAGGCTCAAGAAGCGGTGAAAGCTGATGTTGATAAATTGAAAGAGCAATTGAGTCAGATCCTGGAGGCCCTAAAAGCATTACAAAGCAATGGGAAACTTTGGCCCCACCATATCAGCCAAGAGATCAGATGATCCAAACATTTACACCTTACGGTCTCCCTTCAGGTTACATTCCATCTCTCGAAGAGGATTTAAGGCAAGCATATACCCAAAAGGCGGAGGATCACATATTTGTAACTCATATCAGAGATGACAATGGACTTGGGGCAACCACTCTTACAGAACTTCTGGGAAATGTTCAACCAAATGTTGTGCATGCGACATCGACAAAGGAACCCAAGATGAAGCCTCCATACTATGCTGCCATATTAGTGGATGTCGAAGCAATCAATAACAAATTGGAAATGCTAGAGAAAAGGATAAGAGTCATGGAAGGTGGAAGAAGCTCTCAGTTTGAAAATGTTACTTGGTTGTCCTTAGCCCCAAATGTAGTAATACCTCCAAAGTTAAAATTACCTGAGTTTGAAAAATATAGAGGGACTACTTGTCCTAAGAGCCACATCATGATGTATGGCAAAAAAATGGTTGCGCATCCACGCAATGAAAAGTTGTTGATGCATGTCTTCCAAGATAGTTTGGACGGCGTGGCGCTAAACTGGTATGTTCATCTTGAGCCTTCATGTCTCCAATCTTGGAAGGATTTGGTAAATGCTTTCATGAAGCAGTACGAATATAACATGAATGTGGTGCTTGGCAAGTTACAATTGCAGAACATGGTGAAGAAGGAGTCTGAATCATTCAAAGAATATGCCCAAAGGTGGAGAGAGATTACTAAGTAGAGCCTCCTCTGAGTGACAAGGAGATGGTTACCGTATTCCTAAATACTCTGCAATCACCATTTTATGAACACATGATAAGTAGTGTTTGCTCGAGCTTTGCTGATATAATGATAATTGGAGAGAGGATTGAGAGCGGCATAAGGAGTGGAAAAATTGCACTCGGTCTGAATCTGGTAGCAAATTTGAATGAGCATAGTCCCGGATATGGGAAGAATAAGGAACAAATAACTAATACACATCTCATTGTCTATCCTCAAAAGTTGTATTGTTCTGACAATTCTGCTTAGTTGCATCATTCTCCTTCACGGATTTCAAGCATATGATATATCCGATCTTTCACCCAACGCCAGCTCACACAACACAATCTCACGCATCATCATCCTTTCATAACCTTTACCATTCATGAGCCTTCACCCTCGACCATTCTAGCACCAAACATTCATGTCTCATCTTCCCCAATCACACGCGTCCAACACAGAACAGTAAATCAGAGAGAAGAATAGGTAGAGTGTGGTTGCATGATGGTTGTGGACGTGCATTAATGGCAGTGGCTCTGGGTGCTCGTGCGAAGGCAGTTTGAGTTATGCCAGAGAGGAAGGAGAGTGAAGGTTGCATGTTTGTAAGCTCTCGTCGTCAACGTCCATGGTGGACACCTCTCATTCGTGCATCCCTATTTTTTTACTATGCACCCCCATATGTTGACTGTGTTAATTATTTGCCGCACCCCTTAAATTGTTACATACACCACACGTCTTGTGGGCTGGATAGTCATTTATTTCATACACCCCCATAATTGTTAACCCCACATTCCATGTGTTTGTTCTGGAATTGTTTGTATTGCAGCCCATGTTTAACTACTCACACCCTCATTTACTTCATATACCTCACTATTCATGCACCCTCATATCTTGGTTTTCCACTTTCCTCCTTAATTAAATTGCACCTTCTTATTTTTTTTTCTAAAACAATAAATATTTAAAAATTATAAAAATTGCAAAAATTACAAAAAATAGAAAAATGTAGAAAATGAGAAAGTTTTCTTTTTCTTGTCGTGTTTGTCCCGCTCACGTTGTGACACACCTATTTTCAAATAATTCAAAAAACACCAAAATAACCTATTTCAAAAATTAAAAACATCAAACACTCTCAAACAAACGGTTCTAAAGAACTACGTAACTCTGATTTCTCATTTTAAATGAAAATACGTAGAACTAAGATCAATTATTGTCGGGCCAAAAAATCAAAAAATATTTTTCTTGATTATTGTTGTCTCATTATTTTTTGGGAAAAATTAATGTTTTGAAAATCACATCAACTTTGCATGTTTAATTAAGGGTATCCATCTTTGGGCGGGTGTTGTAGGGTGGTAACACCTTCCTTATGAGTAACTGATTTCCGAACCCAAAAATATGGTTTTTTGCAGATTTTTCTTTATGGTTTTCCATAGTTTTTCCGAATAAACTATGGTGGTGACTCCAAAATCTCTTTTCAAACTCTTTTTTGGTTTGTCGTCTCGTCGCGGTTTCGGTTACGGCAGTTGGTGACTCCATTGGGGATTCCTAAAGAGTCAAGTCATTTAATTTGATATGCGAGCTTGATATGGTTTTCCTTAGTGTTTTCTTTCCCCTTTCTTTTTATTTGTATATTCTTGTCTCTACTTGGAATAATTGTGTGTGAATTGGGAATAATTATGTGTGAATTGTTTTGCTTATTTTGTTAGATATTTGTCTGATAAATTTTCTAGTTGTTTTGCAGGTAGGGTTTTGGTATGCATCATTCTCCTTTTACACACATTGTGCATTACATGAGTGGGACCTTATACCCAGGTCTGTCTAACTTAGAATTATAGGGGATTGTGTAGCAGTGTCAAAAATCTCTTCAATTCTTCTACTAGAACCCGATCCTTTACTATATGAGACCATATCGTTATTGGTTTATGTGAGAGGTACCTTGAGTTGCATCAAAGAGACATTGAATGTCATTAGCAAAAATGTCTTGCACCCTTTTCCAAATGGAATAGCATGTCTTATTCGGTCTCGGAATTTCTAAGACATCTCGTTCAATGGATTGCCATAAAACAACACATAACTGGAAATCCAGTTTTGCCTACTGAGGTTTGTCATCATCTAAAATAGTAGGAACATCCTTCTCTTAGTGATCATGGTATCCTTGACCTAGGAATCATAACTCCAGATAAGTGGACCAAGATAAATATTTTTTACAAATGAGCTTTGCTGTCGTAATAGTAGTAGTAGAAAGAGGGAAAATAATTTTACAAAGTTAGTGTGTTTTTTTTAGTTTGGATTGTTTTATTTTCAACAATGATATTTTGACTCTTGTTTTCTGTTACCTGTCCCATTGATGTGGCAGTCCATACGGCTTTTGTTTTTGCATTTTGTTTTTTTTTTCTTGTTGAGGCGCATGTGTTTGGATTGAGCAGAAGGCTCCTCCTGTCTTCATTTGAAAAAAGCAGAAAATAACTTTCCCCACTCTCACTTCTCTTCTCTCATTAACGGTTTTCTTTGGTATTGGATAAAAATCTAGGTTGTTCTTTCTTTCGAGATGTCATCCTTATTTTACCGGACTATTATTACTATTTGTGTGTGGTAGAGAGATTGAGTATAACCTGCACATTACTGGTGTGTGCAGCTTTGTGTTCCTCATTGCGCATTCGATATGTCTTTGGTGTGTCTTGCCCGTGGGTATTTCTTCGTAGCAGGTTTGGAGAAATTTTTGAAATTGTGTTTAGGGTTTCATGCATTTTGGATTTGTTACTATTGGTTGTGTACATTCAATTATTTTGTTGGTCTGTGCGAATCTTGTTTTTGGGGCATTTACTGTTTTTGTGTACCTTAAAAATTCGAGTAATAATTTCAGTTATTGATTGATTTGTACAGATTTTATTGAGGCATTCCTGCGGGACCAGATATGTTGGTTCTTTGAATAAAACATTAACCGCATAACAGAAGTTGCATATTGAAGCATCTCCATTTGGATGGTTCACCATGTTGAATGTGTATGTGAAGATCAGTTGGACATTTCTAACTGAGTTATGTGGTAGTTGGGTGGAGAGAAGAGGTGATTTTTTAGTTAGATCTGACGTTGTTGGTTCTAATTTGTTAGATGTATGCAATATTAAAACTCGGTTATGTTGCCGTCACGGTAGAAACTGGTGGAAATTTGGAGCTTGTTGCCACAAGAAGGCGGTGGTGATGGTGGGTTTTTCTTGGCGGCCCATGACAGCTGCTTTTCGCTTAACGGGATGTGAACGCGGAAAGGGTATGGCAGAAAACGTGGGACAGTGGCATAGAATAGAGATAAGGGCAGCGATTTGGGTAAAGGACAAGGGCAGTAGTGTGGAGAAAAGACAGCAGCGGCATGGAGGAGAAGCAGGGGCGGTGCAAAAAGAAGAAACCTGTTTAGGAGGGGTAGCCGCACAGGAAGATAACCCTAATTGCTGACTAAATGATATTTTGGGTGAGAGGCCTAAGTACTGTTGTTTTAAAATTTGGATCCGACCGAATAAATTTATTTTAACCTAATACTCAATAACCTTTTTTTTCTATTTTAATCTCAGACCTTGATACTGACTCTAGGAAGATCTTTAAATAAGGTAGACATTGATACTGACTCTAGGAAGATCTTTATGTAGATGTTAATATGATATATGATTTACTTCTGAAATGTTGTGAACGTGTTAGTGTAAATGAATTTTGTAGGTTGTACGTTTTGTTAGGTATATGAGAGTTCTTGTTCCCAAATCGAATTGGAAGAGTTTTTCCAATTTTGTTTAAGATTGTGGATGACCTCTAAAATCTTGAGAAATTTAATTGGGTAGTTTTGAATATGAATATTTTGAGGAAGGAAGAAAATACAAGGCTCTTTCATTTATTTGTTGTAGGTAATGTTTGAATATTTAATCTTGATTATAATTAAACGTATTTACAATGCCTGATCACGAATGACAACTTTTATCGTGGTGTAATTGTTTCAGTCATGGGCTTTTGAGCATGTACTAATTTTGCAACACAAAGGGGCAATGTTGGAGAACCAGTTTCTCCCGAGTGCTACATTGAATGGATGTGAAATTGTTGAGTGTAAACATATTTTACTTGGGCTGATGACTGTTGATGGATTGGGCAATGCCATCTGTTCTTTCGATGGGAGCCTGTCTCTCCCTCTTTCAATCTCTTTTTAGAACAGAGCGCACCATTCACCTCACCATTTTTCGGGCTCCGATTCGGTGGTTGATTGAATTTGGTAGGTTCTGATTCTCTGAGGTTTTATGGAACTGAGCAGAGATGTTGAAACTGAGGGTTCCTGCGGTACCATTTTTAGGGGCTGAAGTTTGATTTTATCGAGTTTAGCAACTGATGAGATCATAATCTGTTTGATTGTTTGGATTCATTTGGGTTTGTATAAGCTTGTGATTTGTGACGGTGGGTAATGATGGGATCAATGAATGAAAATATGGTGTCTTGTTTTGCATTTGATTGAACTTACGAAGTTGTGTGTTTGATTCAGTTATTGCGATTGTGATTAATGCGCATGGCTGCTTTGGAGGCGTGCTGCTCTTGTGGTTTTAGTGTTAATAATCCCAGTTTGTGACTGTTTGAATCTCCTTTAACATGCTTACTTATTAAAAAAAATATGCAATTTGGTATTATTTTTTAATTGGGATTCCTTTAAGATTCAAACTATAGTTATTTGCCTATAATTCGTTTTGGATTTGCTGAATTTTTGGGTTGCTGGGTTTTCTCAGGCTGGGGTGATTACATTCATCCCCTTCCGATTTCGCCCAGCATGAGATTTTAGGAAACCAGTTAAAATTGGGATTTAATTGCTATACGACGCACTTGTGACATGGAAGCTGATCACCTCAGATTGCTTGGGCCAAGTTTAGGCTCATTTTTTACATTAATATTTCCTCCATCGGTTTGGGCCATTTCTTCCTGCTCCCGTTTTTTCTTCTTGCGCTTGCATAAATTATTGTATTTCCATTTTAGGTTCATTAAAAATTAATTAAACAGTCCAAAATACTAATTTGACATCCTCTTCTTCCTTATGTTGTGGATTTCCTACACCTTCCTTCGTGGGGGTAAATAGCGTTCGGGGTTTGAATTAAGCTTGTTTGGGGTTTTAATTCTAAGCATGCTGCATGGTAGATTAACCAATCTGAAATACATTTTTGATTCGATGATATATTTTTTACTACACATTTTGAAAGATAGATATATTTTTCGGAATATAAAATCTGAAATATTTTTCTGAATCTGGAATTGAAATTCGAATTGTTCAATTTGGAAAAAAGTATTATCTTTTGAATCGTATATAGATATATCTTTCAGAATATAAAATCTGAAATATTTTTCTGGAAGTGAAATTTGAATTGTTCAATTTGGAAAAAAGTATTATCTTTCGAAACGTGTAATCTTGAGTATGTCTTTCGAAAATGATATTCCAACATAATTTTTGAACTCAATTTTGACATGACTTACATGACACTCTTTTTTCTTTTTAAACTAATTTTTTTAAATGAAAGTAAACTGATGTGCACGTACGGAAGTTACCCGAAGTTGTTTTTGGTAAAATGAAAACGTTGGTAAGACAGGGAGAGAGAAAGGCGGAGAAAGTTGAGACAGAGTAAAGTGTTGGTGAGACAGGGAGAGAGAAAGTGGGAGAAAGTGGAGACAGAGTGAAGTTCTCGTGTTAGAGAAGCGAAGCGAGAGGCCGTCAACGTAAGAGGAGACACCTGCGATAGCCACGATACTGGACGGGATCGATTCCAATGGAAGCGAGTCGACGACAATGACAACCATTCCACTGGAAGCCGTTTTGCAATGTCGTTTGAGTGTAAGGTTCCTGTTATTGTGTCCCAGTTGTTTCGTTCATCATTGGAAAAGGTTTGATCTTTGGGGGAAAAACTTATTTTTTATTTTCGTTTTTGGTGGAACATTGTTTGACTGAGTCGTTGGTGTTGTCTTCACTGTGGTGTGCTTTTGTAGTGTCCATTGTGTAGTCGCGTGTTGTGGCCTTTGGCAATGGTGTGCTTTTGGTCAACACCAAAATTTTCAAAGCAGCACATTTGGGGGTTTTGGAATTTTGGTGGCCGTATGTTACTGACTTTTGGTGGGAGATGGAAAATAGGAATTTTTTATGTTTCACGGGATGAGCGTTGGTGTTTGATTGGCTATAATTTGTTGATGTTATTGTGTGTTGTTTTAGGAATGTTGTTTGGTTTGTCTAATTATTTTATATTATGGCATTGAAGGGTAAATCTTTGCAGTTGTAACATAGAAAAGAATGATGGGTAGATTACAATCTGATGACAAGGTATTGACATTGCAGTTTTAGGATTTGGTTGTTATCATTATTTTTGTTTCAAGTTTAATTATGTTATAATTTATGTCTTTTGATTGATTGTTAGTCTCAGTTGCGTACCTTTTGTTACACGAAGTACATTGCTGAAATGAACGGATTGCTTTTGGATAGCCATCGTGCAAGGATACAAGATACACCATTCCAATGGTGTTTGCACATAGTAAAACCGTTACAAATATGTAATCCCCTTCTGCTGGAGATGTTGAAGCGATGATTACTTGCTCAGGAATCTTTCTGTGTCATGCAACGGTGTATTCCATTTACTTGTGGTGACATTTCCATGTGCTTAGGATTGGGTGGTGTTGGGGTAGATGTGGAATTTGATAAAAATATTTGTTGTGTTGTTGGTTAAGTTATGAAAGATAAATTAATAACAGCTGAAAATGTTATTGATGTGATTAAGAGTTTGGTACAAAGAACTTTATTTAATGATTCTTTCTTATTTGTACAATATATAAAATGATGAAATTGACAATGTTTTTTTGTAGTTATGGGCTATAGAACGGCTTAGATTATCTGCGTCAGATGCAGAGTTAATTTTTCCAAGAACTTTGGGCTGGACGGACGTTCAATTAAAGAGAAGACGCGTTAAGAAGTTATTTCAAGAGAGCCATGTATAAGTCGCTACCATTTTTGCTTTAAGAAAATGTTAATTATATTTTAACTAATTTGTTATGTCTTTTGTTCATTTAGATATTTTTGCAATGGAGGTTGAGAGAAGAAGATCATGAGAATGAAATGAGGAAGGAGGAAATAGGAATTCTGAGGATTTGGGAACTTTTAATGAATTTAATTTACATGACTGTGAGATGATGATGTTGGGCACATTATGGTGTGAAATTTCTTCCATGGATGAAGAAGTACTTTTCGGTGCACACTTGCCCAAACGGTGTCAGTAGGATCCTGTTCTTATAAATATAGGAATTAGTTGAAGAATTTGGTTTCAATACATATGATCTTTGTTAAAGAATGATACCTTCACACATATTTGCATATCGCCTAACCCATTTGGGTTGCACTGTTTCACAATGCATGCTACGAAAGGAAGGATACCAGTTCTATTACAACTTCCTAAGTGTGTAGTATTGTTAATGTCTCCGTCCTTAACAAGCCCTGCCCATGACTGCTTGGACATTTCCTGCAGGCCATGGAATAAGTGTAGTTGATGAATTACATTTTTGAAGGAAAGATTCCAAATCTTGTTCTTTTACATCAAGCCCCTTCCACGGTTCCATTGGCATTGAACAACACACAATATTAACAAGGTTTAATGAACAAGTATGCGAGGCAAATGAAAACCAGTTGGCCAAATTTAATGATGTACAAGTTAAATGCAGAAATGAAAGAGTTGTTGACTTACCTACTATGTAATCGCACAACCCAACAAACTAACAAAGTTATTTTCGTCTGATACCAAGTGGGTCATGGGGTCCAATATATACAAAAAGTAATTAAAGATGATATGTCCATAATACCCTTACTTTTCTTCTTCAGTAAGTTTAATGTTCATTGATGTATTGTTTCCTGTTTCATCGCCACCACATTAACTTCTCTCCAACCCCCTTACCTAACACAACTTAATGTAGAGTTATGGCACCAGCTTCCACATTAAAGGCACGCAGGTGGTAGCTGTCTTTGAATGTTGTTTGGAGCTCAACACTCTTCCTCATTAAAGATCGTCAACTTCCATTCCAAGTAAGTGGGGATTATTAGTTTAATTTTTTTTTGCGAGCAAAAAATATTTTCATCTCCGCATTAATGATGCAGGTTGTTTGCATTGGCTTGGTATGTTTAAACATTACAGTCACAGTTACCATGTCTGTTACCTAGGGTTTCAATCAATGTTCAATGTGATATTTGGCCACCAAGTCTTTGTCTTTGAATGAAATATTGAACATCTTATCTAATGACATGTACATCCATCTTGTTGAGCATACAAATATTGTAATTGAATCCTTTCCGTCACTTGATGATATTTGCTTAGGCTGTGAAAGTCCATATGTGTTTTGATACGTTAGAGGCTGTGAAATTTTTTAAAGAAATTATGCTATCAACATTGGCTTTGGTGTTAGGATCAGAAGTTCCCTACGCGGAGAAGACAATGAAATCAACTACATAAAGTTAGTATTTTCTCGTGAAGGAAGTAATCTTGAGTATGTCTTTTTATGGGCAACTCACCTTCACTCAACTCTTCCACTTGCTCCCCATCATCGCACTGGTGCACAACACCAAGGAGGCATAATAGCCATGCATGTAGTATCTACATCATCATATGCACTACACACATCATAAACATCATTCCCTTTTTCAGTTTACTCTTTGTAGCACCACCGTTAATGATTTCATTAATCAACATAGGCTCGTATGTAATCCCTTTTCCATGCGCCTCTGTTCCACCTCCATCCTTTTTCTCTTCTCCAATCAAGCTTTAGTTTTCGACAAGCCTCTAACGCCACTCCAAACCCTCGCCAATTTGGGTTCTTTTCAATAGAAGCCATTTCTTCAATAGGTTCCAACACCCTTCTTCCTTCTCTGTCGTTGACCTCGATGACTGACACTATCAACAACAGCTTTTCAGGTCATATTAGGAAGGGGTTCAACGATAGCAAAACCGACTTCATCCTGTCATCTCTTTGCTCACTCTCTATCACTCACTCTCATGTGCCTCCGTGAGCACTCCTGGCACCCGTCGCTGCCAACAGATCCTCGTTGGAGTGGATCGCTTTCAAAAACCACCACTGTCGCACATCTGTCACTAGCCATTCCTCTTCTGCATGAGCTTGTTGCAAGCTTGCAAAAGTTTGGGTCACCTCCAATATCGTGTTCGCCATTGCTCTCCTCCGATATTGTTGTTGGATACCACTTCATAGGTAATATATTTGTTATTCATTGCGCATTTGTTGTGCAGGTAGAGGTTCTGGTGCATTAATTTCTTTGCTACTTGTTAGGGTATGGTAATCTATTTTTATATATTAGATGATATATTATCATTTACTTTTTAACAACTTCTCTCACAGCCTTATAGCCTTACGTGGTTCTGACACATTTTATTTTTAATTTTTTTTTGAATTTGTAGGTATGGAAAACAAAACAGAATGGATTTGAAAGGAATCGAGAGTCAGAAAGACAAAGCGCGCGAGCGTCATTTTTTTCAACTAGTCTTTGCTGTCTTTAACCACATTTCTTTGTCTTCAACCTTGAGTTGTTCTAAAAAATTGTCTTCTTCTTCATACCCCTTTTCAAACCATTTAGTTGTCACAATTGTGTGGGTTATCCCACGAAAGCTTCAAGGTGGAAAGAAGGGATTTTTGTGGGGTTTGTAGTGGCGTGATCTTTGTAGTGTTGTGGGTTGGTAGTTTTCGTCTTTGTGGTAGAATCTAATCGAGGTCTTTTTTTTGTATAGTGGTTATGATTTTATTTTCTATAAAAGGCAAAGACGAAGATGAGTTTTTGTGTCAAATTGAGGTTAGGGTTAAGTTTTTGTCTTCTAATTTTGGTAAGGGTTAGGTATGTATCTTATTTTGTTTGTTTTTGGCCTTTTTGTCGATTCTTCTTATATCATATTATGACATTGAGTGTAGAGAAAATGTTCTCTGACTGTATTGTGGTTTTGGTGTTTGCGTGAAGTGTGCTTACTTGACTATTACTTTTCCTTGTAATGGCTGGTAAATGGAAATATAATTCATCATTGGCAATGTTACCTTAGATATTCCTTTATTTACCACTGTTAGAATTATGTGTTTACTGAAGAGTTAATAATTGTGATCTCATGATCTATGATTTGCACATTACATATCCATATTAATTGTAGTTAAGTAGGAAATTCCTTTTAGTGGTTGGTTTATAGAGTAAACTATAAGCCCATAAATGTGCTAACTTATGACTTAATAATTGCTAACCCATAATCTATGATTTGCACAGTAGATATCCATGTTAATTATAGTTGAGCAGGGATGACTTTCAGTTGTTGGCTTGTGCAGTAAAATGTAAACCCAATCATGTCCTTATTGATGAGTTAATAATTGATAACCCATAGTTTATGATTTACACATTAGATATTCATGTCAATTATAGTTGAACATGAATGATTTTCAATGGTGGGCTTATTCAGTATGGTGTAAACCCAAATAAGTGCTTACTGATTACTTAACAATTGCGAACACATGGTCTATGATTTGCATATTAGATATCCATGTTAATTATAGTTGAGCGGATGATTTTTAGTTGCTGGCTTATATAATAAATTGTAAACCTAATTTATGTTCTTATTGAATACTTAATAATTGTCAATCCATGTTATATGTATTTCACGATGATAACAATTAATACCAAAATATATGTTCTAACATTTTTTGTTATTTGCAGGTTGTTTTTGGTTGGAGCTTAACGACTGACGAAATAAACAACCCCAATCTTAACAAAGACACTAAGGAATAAAATGGTGACAAGTCCTCGTGCATTTCAAAACGAAAAGAAAAATGAATTGATGAACAAATTACAAATTAATGAACTTTGTATTAACAATTTTATATTTTCAATTGAGTAACAAATGTTGCTTGGTGTTACAATTTTATGTGTTTTTGACAATGTTGTACATGCATGACAAAAACTTTATTTTGTGGACTTTGTTAACCAAGTAACATATTATTTTAAAATTACATGTTGTTGCAATTGAGGTATCTACATAACATTTGTTGTGAATTATTTCCATTCTGGAAATTTTTATACAATTATGAAAATGTAGATATACAGCTAAATGCAAACCCACTATGTATTAATTACAAACCCATTTTACAGTTTTTTCAAATATTTTAAATCCGGTATATGGTTATATGAATGTGAAAAACACATATCATGGGTTAACACTTATTTGCACTAAAGTTAGTAAGTAGTGTTGACAGTGAATTAGTAAAATATTTACGTCATTTCAAGTCAAATACAACAACAATGAAGTTAATGGTAGTTCAAATACTAAAAAAATTATATCTTGTACTAGTGAACCCAATAGGTCCACATGCTCCTTGATCAAGTTTTCTAAAGTTGGACTGCTTATGTTCAAATCGTATAACCAGGGTTTACACTTATTAACTTTTCAATAAGCACATAGTTCAAGGAATGAATTCATTTAGTTCTTCGTCTTCATTTGATTTAAAATGGTCATAAATGAAGGTAATTTCACCAATACTTAAATAAATTATAATCAACACTTACTCAGGTTTCGTAAGAGATTTTATGAATGTGCAAAATGCATTACACGAGTTAGCACTTATTTGCAAAAAAATTAGCAAGTAGTATTGACATTGAATTAGTAAAATATTTACGTCATTTCATTTCAAATACAACAGCAATGAAGTTAATGGTGGTTCAAATACTACAAAATTTTTGTTGTATCTTGTACTCATGAAACCAACGGGCTCACATGCTCTCTGACCAAGTTTTCTTAATGTGAACTGCTTATGTTCAAATCCTTTAACTAGGTTTTACACCTATTAACTCTTTGTAAGCACATAGTTAAAGGAATGGAATGATTTAGTCATTCGAATTTCATTTAATTTAAGATGGTCCATAAATGAAGCTAATTTCATCAATACTTAAAAGTTATAGTCAACACTTATTCAGGTTTAGTAAGAGGTTCCATGACTATGCAAAACCAATAACACGAGTTGGCAGTTATTTGTATTTCAGTTAACAACTACTATTGATAGTGAATTTCTAAACTATTTCCTATCATTATAATTGAAGTACTAAAACAATGAATTTAATATCACTTCAAATAGAAGAAAATTAAATTGTAAACTACACTCACGAACCCAACATGTGAAAACACCCTGGTGTGGTTTGAGACAAGGGATCATCAAAGTGCAAAACGTATAACACATGTTTACATTTATTTGTATTGTACTTTTAAAGTATCACTTTTAAATTATAAGTATAATTATTGATTTGGTATCCCAACTTTTTGGTTAAGTTCAATTTGGTACCCATATTTTTGCTTTGTTCAATTTAGTATCCCAATTATTTAAAGAGATTCAAATTGGTCATCTCCGTTAAGTTGGAGTTAACACCGTGTCCGTACAGGACACGTGTCAAGCCATGAAATTTTTAATTTTTTTAATTTTTTTTTAAAAATTAAAAAATGCCACATGTCAGTTTATCATCGTGTCACGTGGTAGCTTACAATCATGACACGTGACAGTGGTAATAATTGTTTTCAATTTAGTACCCCAATTTTTTAAAATGATTCAATTTCGTGATTTCTAATTTGAGACCAAATTAGTAACTAAGTTTAATTATAACTTATATATACATGTTAAAATAATTGTTTTGAATTTATACATCAAATCACTACACCTAAATATTCAAATTATTTTATTTTTTATAAGTGTAAAAAATTTCATGTGTAAAAAATTACAAAGGTTAAAATGTAAAAAATAAAATAATTTAAGTATTTAGGTGAAATAATTTGATGTATATATTAAAAAAAGTTATTGTAACATGTATATATAACTTGTAATTAAGCTTATTTACTAATTTGGTCTAAAATTGGAGATGATGAAATTGGATATTTTAAAAAATTTGGGTACTAAATTGAACTAAAAATTTAAATTAGGGTACTAAATTGAAAACAACTATTACCACTGCCACATGTCATGATAGTAAGTTACCACGTGGCACAATGATAAACTGACATGTGACAGTTTTTAAATTTTTTGAAAAAAAAAATTTTAAAAAATTAAAAAAATTAAAAAATTTCATGGCTTGACACGTGTCCTGTACGGACACGGTGTTAACTCCAACTTAACGGAGAGGACCAAATTGAATCTCTTTAGATAATTTGGGTACTAAATTGAACAAACCAAAAGTTTGGGTACCAAATTGAACTTAACCAAAAAGTTGGGGTACCAAATCTGTAATTATACCTAAATTATACTAGGCATCTATTGTTGTTGATAGTGGATTACTAAAGTATCAGTTCATAAACGAATAACATTTAATCCATAATTAAAAATGTTACACAATACTGACAATGTATGATAGTCTTCACATAAGAAAATAAATACAAACTTTTTAACAACTAAACACAAATTACTATAAAATTTACTAATAACAAATCTTCTAATTCTGTCGCTTTTGCTACAAACGAACACAACTGATAACAAAATCAGAAATCTACACTAATGATGCAATGATGACAAACCTCATTGCAAACAGAGCAAAAATTAAAAATTGGGTTTAGGGATTCCAAACCTTACAATGAATAGTTACATGCACAGGGTTTAAAAATGTTTCAAGAACACGTGTTTGAAAAACATGACGAGGGGTTTGAAAAAGAGCAGTGGTTTCAACAAATGGGGTTTCAAGAAGACAAGTTTTAAGAAGAGAAATTGAAGAAGAATAATGGTTTCAACAAATGGGGTTTCAAGAGGAGAAATTGAAGAAGAACATTGTATTGAAGAAGAACAATGGTTTCAACAAATGGAGATTTAAGAAAACGGGTTTCTATAAGAGAAATTGAAGAAGAACGTTGTATTAAAGAAGAACAAGGGTTGCTAGTTGAAGAAGGTTACTCGAGGTTAAAGACGAAGAACAATGGTTGAAGACGGCGAATACTACTTGAAGAAGATGACGCCCGCTCTTTGCCTTTCTACTTTCAAAGAAACATTTCTTTCAAACCCCTTCTGCCTCCCTTACCAACATGAAAATTCAAAAAAATAAAAAATAAAATACAGTATCAAAGTCACGTAAGGTTGTGAGAGAAGATGTAAAAGAGTGATGTCAACATATCATTTTCCTTTTTATATTTATGTCAAGTCCATTTTAATAGGGTTAGATTATGAACACTTATTGGATACATTTATTACAATCATCATTGAACCCATCAAACAAAATTTAAATGTTCTCAATCACCTCGAAGAGTCCTATAGTTGCAAATTAGTGTCTAACATGTTCATATTTTTCTTAAAAGCAATTAACGCACTAGAAGTGCACCACACCCAATTGCCTATGATATCATGTCACAATAATTTATTCTTCTTATTATACTTATTTTATATATGTTAAACCTTCAATACTCTTAAGTTGGATATCCACAAAATGTTTTCTCTACTCAATTCAAGTATGACCATTACTAATTGATATCCCCAACTTTGTAATTAGTCCAACTGAACTGTACACGTAATACACTATAATTAAACGTAATACAAACAGTACCACATATACAGTGCTTCGTTACTAATTTAAACGACGTCACACAAAATGACTAAATTAAACACAAATTGTGAAAATGATGACCATTTTAAATATTTGATAAAAATGAGGTTCATCCGCAATAAAGACTACGAAAATGAGGACAAAAAAAGTATTTAAGGAAAAAACAAATAATAAAAGTGACGGTGGTGTCAAAATGGATGTTATGCACATAAGAATTTGGGACCACGATAGTTAAAATTGAGATTATGATTAGAATTGTGAATGATTCATATAACAATTGTAAATCATGGAATTGTAAAAGGAATAGTAAATTTTAGTTTTAAAAGAAAACACACACATATATATATATATATATATATATATATATATAAATGAAAATAAAATCTATCTCTTTGTCAATATTTAATCAAATTAAGTTTATAAAAGTAAATATATATATATATATATATATATATATATATATATATATATATATATATATATATATATATATATATGAAAATAAAATCTATCTCTTTGTCAATATTTAATCAAATTAAGTTTATAAAAGTAAATATGGTAAAGGTTTTAATCCTTGAGTATCAGTAAAGTAAGTAATATTTTACCAATAAAATAATTACATAATTATTGAATTTTATAAATTAATCAAATTTTATCATTCAAAATTTTAAATAGCACCTGCGAAATTAATGTAATAAAATATGAAAATACGAGAAAAATTAAAGTAAAAAAACAAGAGGAAAAATAAATCATAATAACTTATTACTTTTATGCATATATTAAAATTTAATAAATTGTATTTATAACTCTCAAGAAATTCAATGAGAAAAATATATCAAAAGAAGCAACTATCGGTACTCTTAAATAAAATTAATATAAAATTTTTTATATAAGAAATAATAGAAAGCAATGTAATTATGTTTCTTTGTACGAAAATTAATAAATATTAAAGTTATAATTAATAAATACTAATATTATTATGCTTTGGGTCTATATGAAATTATGACTGCAAAATTGAAAAATTATAATTATATTAAATATTAATTATGAAGTGTTGTACTATGTTGCAACTAAATTGTTGTTGTATTAATTTTTAATTGAAAAAATGAATTTTAATTGTATTAATATTTAATCTAATTAGGAGAAAAGTGATTGTGTGATAGACAACACATATAACGATGTAAATTTTTAATTACGTTGACTTTTAATCAGGTTTATATTTAATTTAAATTGAATTTATTCATTAAAAGAGATGAACATGTAGTATAACAAAAATTTAGAAAAAAAATGACAATTTACACGATTTTAAGATTTGATTCGATAATCTTATTATATTACGATTATTTGTGAACTCTGAGTCATAAATACTACGTAAAATTATAAAATCTTACGATTTTACGATTTAAATCTTGATTTTGATTACCGCAATAACTAATTGTTGTTCTTTTGTGCAGCACCTCCTTAAGTTTTGCCATTTGGGAGGGGCTAATCGCAGGATTATAATTGCATTGTGATGTAATCTAAACCTTGAAATTTGATTGCATGAGGTAATGCATTCAAGTGTCTAGTACAACATTCATGTAACATTGGCTGCTTTTTTGGTGGAAAATGATATAGTGACACATCAATTTTTACAACTCCTCTTACAATTTGACGTGTCACTATCACTTTTTATTTTTTTTATTTTATTTCAAAATGCACGTTGGTTTTGTGTGAAATGTAAAAGGGTTTTCGCTTTCTATTTTTTGTTTGAATGGCAGCGGGAGAGGCATGGAGGGAGAAAACCACGAGTTCCGTTGTCGAAGTGGAGAGCACGTTCTCGTCGTCCTCAATCGCAACAGACGATTGAAAAGGTAGTCAAACTTGTTGAACTTTTATTCTTCCTCTTATCACCGTTCATTCTCAAACCCCATTTTTTCCTTTGTTTTCTGTGTTGGTGTTGTTCATTGCAAGGGTGTAGGTTTACCCATTGGTGGAAACCTTCATTCGTTGTGTCTTCATATCCATTGCCTTGGAAAGGAGCCATCCATTTTTGGTGTAGTGGCGTGGTGAGCTTTGTCGCGTTGGTGTTTGGGGGTTTTGTCTTTGTTGTTGAAGCTTATCGAGGTCCCTTTTTGTAGAGAAAGTTGTTTTTGAGTAAGGGTTGTTTTTTCTACATTTTTCTTAATACTTGTTAAGAGGGGGAGATGGAAGATTGTATTTTGTTGGGAATGTGGGTTGTTAGGAATGTGGATTGTTTGGGTTAAGGTTAATTTTTTCTGTTGTTAGTTTCTAGCATTTCTGTTTTTGAAATTGTTCATTTTCCTTCGAAAATGCTTTTGCCTAAATTCGTAAATGGAAAAAATTGTTGGGTTTTGTGTATTTTCTTGTTGTACTAGAATATTTGATTAAGTGTTTGAATCCTGATTGCTGAATGTGTTTTGATTTTGTTGTTGGCATAAAGGTGCATATTTTTGTTGATTACTATTCTGTTACCTTACGTGGTTGGTAAACGATCATCAATGCAAAAGTTGGAGAAGGAAGTCAGAAGTAAAGTTAAACCATTAGCAACTAAAGTGAAGACATCAATGGAGAAGGATATGAGTGAAATATTACTATGTAGTCATGTATTAGATGGTGCTTGAAGTTGGAGGAGGAGTTGAACATTAACTGTGCACTGATAAGAGAGGTTCTTGGTCGATGGGTTTGAAATGGCGAATTCATAAAAAGTAGGATACACTTGGTACAATTAAGTTGTGAAGATGTATCGATTTGTTTAGGATTGACTACAATAGGTGAAGATGTAATTTTTGATAATGATGTTTGTGGTGAAGTGGGGGTTTTGTTCTATAATAAGGAAATTAAGATAAAGGACACGATTGAAAGGATAAAAATGTTGGTTAGTAAAGAGAATCATGTTAATAGTATTAGCCATCTATATGTATTGATGTTTTTTGCTGTATTTTATTTTCCTAGGACCTCTAGGATTGTAACGAACATGTCATTTGGGATCTAATTTGAAAACATCCACTCTTTTCATCTCACTTAGAACATAATTTACTAAGAAAGTTTCTAGACAATTTCGTAGACTCCTTCAACATTGTTAACCATTTGAAACAGATCCCTTGAATAAATAATTTCTCCTCTGCTGTTAATTGGTTGTTAATAGATGCAACATATTTTGTTCCATAAGAATGCCTCAAATGTATTTGAAAAGAAAATTAAACAACTGGACTTATTAAAATGTCATACACAAATCAAATGTATGATAACGTTATTCATACCTTATTTTCAATGGAGCTATTACCTTGTTCCAAATTCATACTTAGTAGAGATATCAACAAATAGTCACCAAGGACCTAAAAGCTAAAAATGACCACACAAAAAACCAATCATAAAAACCAAAAAAGCACATCACCAAAACGGATAAAACACACAATACCACATGATCAAATAAAGTAATCAAACTCATAAAACAAAGACCAAAGTATTAAACACCAAACTGTAACTGTTTATGTGGCAAACACATTGCAACTTTTAGCATTCAAATAATATAAAGCTTCCAACTAATACAATTCATTCAACAACATTTATCCAACAAGTGTGTGTACATCCACATACATTTAACATATTTGACCATTGCAAAAGAGTGTAAGGATAAGCCATCCAATCATAATTTCATCAAACACCACAACACAAGAAACCATTTCAAAACAAATAGGGGATTCACAAATTAAATCGTAAACAACACAACTAAAAATAAACTTCACTCAATAAATTCTTGGCAATTACGACACTTTTCCTAAATGCTCAAACAAAAATTCCCGTAAATTTTTTCATTTTTAAAACTAAACATGTTGCAATGGTTTCCAATCGAAACCCTAGACCCCAAAATGCTTTTGAATCAAAAAAGCTAAACTCCAACTTCAAGGCTTTCCACTTCCAACGAACGACGAAGGGTTTTCCGTCAACAACTGTGGGGTTGGTTTTGCTGCGATTTGGTGAAGCACCGTAATATGAAGGATTTCGTGCGATCAACGGCTTTCGTGCAGGTGGGATGAAGGATTTTGAATCTGCAGCTATGAAGTGGTTTTGGTAAAGTAGTGTCAGAGGGTTTTGAATCAGCCGCAAGAAAGGGATTTCGTGTTCTGCATCGATGAAGGATTTTCTACAACCACCGTGGGGTTGGTTCTACTGCAATTTGGTGAACCACCATGAGGACGAAAGGCTTTCATGCAGGTGGAATTGAAAAATTTTGATATGCAATGAAAATGTAGTTTTTGTAAAGCAACAGAGTTTTGAATCAGGCGCAGAAGGCTTTTGATTTTGTGAACCACCGTCATGTGCACCATACCGTTTCATATGCTTTCCTTCACATTTCTCTCTCACACGTGCAATACTTTTTTACTTAAAAAATTAATTAATAAAAGTCATGACAATTTGTCAAATTTTTTTTTTTTCAACCAAGTTTTTCCTTATATGTTTTAGTTATGGTTCAAACTTCATCAAACCATAATTCAAACATTTTACCTCTGCATTCCCTCCAGCTTAATTTATTTACTTGCTTTGAATTCATCTTACTTTTTCAGATAATGACAATAGATTTCCTTATACTGAAAAATGGAAATGGTGACAATCCTGTAATAAATAATGTTAGAATTAAAATTTAAAATTAAATTACATAAAAAAATTAAAATAACTTTGAAAAAAAGCACAAATACCTGTGGTGTCAAATGGAAAATCACCATTTTTCCATGAACAAAAGCAATGGACCACATATCTTTCCCCAAATACAAATATGACTAAACAATCCACATAATTAATGCTTCCCGTAGTTTTTAGTCTCAGATTTAACTATAAATTTAGTCTCATAACAAAATTTAAGGTACTGAAATAATTTTAGTTTCTAAACAATAAATTTAAGTAGAGGTCACAAATAAAGTTTATTTTCAATTATAATGAATCAGATAATATAAATCCATTAGTTAATTCGTTAAAAAATGAAGTAATAATCTGATCCAGATGAATCTATTTAATAAAATTCTATCTAATCCATTATGACTGACTAGCTTTACTAGAACTGAGGATGCCAAATTTATATTAACAATCAAATTTCTTACCCTTCTATACTTCTTTCAAAGACAAATTCAATCACAGTACACTTCGATCGATCAATTTTATATTATTTTAGTAATATATTAATCACAATTAGGACATATTTAAACTGAGCTTCATCTACAACATCATCCTAAATGAACAAGATCAAGAGAAACAACAACCATTCAATCAACAAAATAAGCATGAACAACATCAAGATGAAGTTACTCATTATGCAAATTATTAGGAATTTAAAAAAGTTTGACTTTAGATTATGTTTAAATTTTATTTACATTTGGATCACTAAAATTTGAGTATTGGATCTAGGGGATGACTACAAACAAAATGTGATCCAACATCTTTGCTTTTCCCAAACAAAATGGTATTGAAGTCTTTGAAAGATGAGTTAAACTCATAGAAAGTAAATTTTGAGTTTACAACATTCTCAATTGAAAATGTTGAGACTGAATGTAATGTGACTTTAGTCGGTCATTTTAAAGTGATTTGGGAACACCCATTAATTGAGAGCAGTTCATTCATGTCCATAAGAAAGTCAGCAAACAAAGAATCTAGAAATATATCAGATTGGAGATAAAAACATGCATTGTTACTACTAAGTTGAGGTTGGAAATGTTACACAAGGACACAACTTTCTTTGAGCATTCCACAAGGCAAAGGATGCATATTAGAATTTTGTTATGCCTGTGACAGTGACAGGGACAGAGTAGGGGCCCTCTCTGTCCCTAGCAAAATCTGCATAGATATTGTGCTTATATTCAACCAAATAGAGAAAAAGGAGTGAGTTCATTGACATAAAAGGAGGATTTGCAAAAAATCCCTACTTTTTTTCCTTAATTCCTTCTTTTAAATTTTACTTTCTATGTTCTTTGGGGTTTGATCAAACGTATCTAGCTTGCACATGGCACATGCACATGTAGTTATCTGTTCGTAACGCCGCTTTGAATGGCATAAAATCTTCACAAAAATGTAGGCCATACGTGTGTGTGTGTCTGGCACACATAACAAGAACAAGAGCAGCATGCGAATTTTTGATTTTCTTTTTCTCCAGCAATTCCGCAACTATTCCTGTCTTTTTTTCTGTGCCATACTATGACAAAATCAATTGTCATGAGAATACAGCAGACTTATGTCAAGGTGCATTGTTTTCTTGTCTCATATTGTCTTTCCCATGAACACCCCTTTCTTCATAAACCCTGTTTCTTCATTCTCTCTCTTCACTCTACAACCAAAATTGGTACTTATCATCGTGGTAGCTTTATTTGCTTTCTTACAGCTACCAATTGTTTTAATAGTTTACTGGTAAGTACGTTCCAATTCCTTCCTCTGTCTTTTTTTTTTCAGATTTCTCCTGATACACTTGTTTCCCAGGCTCTGGAATCGAACTAAACCATTTGTAATGAGCCGTTGCTTCGTTAACACAAACGGAATTCAATATATCGATAACGTTAATGTTGTGTTTTGCAACCAATGCAGCCACTGTTCGAAGTCCAACAACGTGGCTGGTATGTTTGCCCACAAAGCATTTCCTTTCTATCTGTGAAAAAGACTGATTTTTTCTTTCTAGGGAAAGAGACTAGCAGTGACTCAGGTTCAACGGTTGTTTCTGTGGCTCTTCCGTCAACCTCCTCGCCGGTGGTGGGTTTTCTGTTTTACTCCGGTTATCATCTCAAAAAAAACGGTGAATTTCATTTGGTGTTTTGGATGTTGTGTTTGCAGAGGGAGAAGTTTAGAGTGTCAAAAAAGGTTGATCCAGAAAACAGTTTCAGACACCAACGTAAAATGATTCAGGTGAATTTTATTTTTTTTAGTCTGAATTTTGTTATGTGTCACTCTTTTACCGAATGAGTGTTGGTGATGATGATGGGGAAATTGAATTTCCAATATTTTTCAAACCAGAAGAAGATAGAAAAAAGAGATGACAGAAAACAAATTCACCCATACGAAAATAATGAAGAGGGACTTGAAAGTATACGACTTCTCAGATTGGAATTGGCTCTGAAGATCGTAAAATATGTATCAAAATTGAAGTGTGAGAGTAAGTTCGTAATGAATCCAGTTTTAGCTTAAAAGGGATATTTTAGTTTGAAGATGGTATTACTAATTCTCTTATCTTCTTCTCAGTGACAGGAATTGACGATGAGAAGTTATGGGTTTTTTTTCCATTCTAGGCAAATGACTTTGGTTTATTACGAAATTAGGCAAGTTTTTAAAAAATTACAGAAGTAGGCAAAACGTTTTGGGGTGCACGTTTTCGTATGAAGAAATCGTGTAGCCTCCATACGTTTTTGTGGTCAACTGGGTCAAAGGGCGAAATCGTGTGGGAGGTGAACGTTTTTGGGTCCCTAATCGATTACCGTATGTTGTAATCGATTACTGCATGTTGTAATCGTGCAGGGGGATAATGTCTTTGAAGCCGTAATCGATTACCGTAGTGTGTAATCGATTATTGAATGTGTTGCAGTTTTCTGGGTATTGTGTAATCGATTACGCACGAACTGTAATCGATTACATGCGTAATTTTTTGAAAAAAAAAACGTTAGCAAACATTTCACTGGATAGGAAAGCAATGATGTATAATATAGTTGAATATGAAACTAAAAACAGTGATCTTAGTGAAAAAAAAAAAGATTACAATCAATTAAAGTACTAACATAATAATATCAATGTCAAAGTGCATTAAAGAAATACAAAGTTTTTGAATGAAAATAAACATGAAAATGCATCTAAGATGGAGGAAATTGGCGCCGCACATAAGCCATGTCTTCCTCAAGTTGACCAACCCGAGCATCTATACTATCAAATCTTGAACCAACAAAAGTCCAGAGATCGCGGATTTCGTGGATAATATCATTAAGCATAGCAGCAGATGCATCCTGGGTAGGCTGAGGCGGTGGAGATGGTGTGCGGTCATCATGAATAGGTGCATCCTGCATATTACGTTTATGAATCCATTCACCATTTTGGTTTTTTACAAAACCAAAGGAATGAATCACTTCAGCACCAATTGAACCTATTCTCCAATTAATCTCCTCAAATGGTTCATCTTCTAGAGGAACATTAAACTTAATCAAAATGTCAGTAATATGATTAGCATATGGTAAAGGGGCATGGTCTCTTAATGCCTTTTTCATGCGATATCT
>Ga0209589_1004205_pt1 | contig 24991 bp, 14 predicted proteins | sample CowpeawhiteBW_FD_187525 | JGI IMG/M metagenome (GOLD analysis project Ga0209589, IMG submission 187525) | Root nodule microbial communities of legume samples collected from California USA - Cow pea white BW (SPAdes) (version 2) | ecosystem: Host-associated > Plants > Roots > Nodule | place: USA...
CATTAACAAACGTTAGAATATCCAATAATATTTTATGCAACTAAAATCAATTTTTACGCCATTTTTACCAAACGTACTCAATAAATCCAATAATCACAAATCCTAATTAAATCAATCTTTAAGCACAAAAAATTCAATTAAATCCCCAAATTTAAATATTAAATGAGGGCAAATATTAACTCAAAGGGGGAACTAGTTGTGCCCTAGCAGAGCTTTTACTCAAAAGATGGGGGAGGTAAGGGAAATTGTCTTGCGAAAAGAAAGCAGAATGAAAAGTTTTGTGGCTAGAAGGGGTCTTAGGGTACTAAGTGGGCTGACCTTGGGCCCAACTTAAAGGCCAAGCCCTATACATATAAGACAGAAAGAAAAGGGGCCTTACATTAAGCATTGATGTTTTATTTGGGGTAAAAGATAAAATGGTTTCTCCATTTTTTTTTGTGGGGTGTATTATGAAATACAGAAATTTTTATAATGTTATATTTTATAGATTAAGAAGATTTGTATCAAGTAACATATTATATATGTATTATACATAACGTGAATATTTTTGTACGGTAGTTTTTGGTATAATAATAGATATCTATTGATTCTTTTTTTTTTCTTTTGTAAAATTAAAGTTAGTACAATGTTATTGTTGTTGTTTTAAAAATTAAAATGTTGTTGTTTTACAATTGGATGTTTGTGTTGCTCCATAAATTGGTGTTGTTGTTTTAAAAAATAAATTGGGTGTTGTTGTTTTTAAAAATGGTGTTGTTGCTGTTTTAAAAATTTTGCTATTTTTGTATTATTCGGTACAAAATTATGGTTATTGTTTCTATTTAATTTTGTGTAGAATATTTGGTGAGTTATATGTTAAAATCCTTCAAGGCAAAGAAACAATGTTTGGGTTACGATATGATGATGATGTATGGTTAATTTTGTGATGATGAGGTATGATATATGTTCCTACATGGACAATATTAAGTTATTATAGGACTCAAATCTTATCTTACCACAATCTTTGGATTCCTCATATGGATACTCTGTGGTCCTGTTCGTGATGTCTTCGTTGCATGATACTTGGTGGAATGTAAAAAGGTTAGGTGCAGAGAAGACTCTAATGATCAAGTCAACAAAGGCTATCAAAGTCAAATCTCATATTATTACACAAATGAATTGTGTACCTTTAATTATTGGGATCCACCTTTATTTATAGAAGATTGACTACTTGTGGTTCCTTTACTTATTTAACTTGTGGGCTGGGCTTTGACTATGTTTAACTGCCTTTGACCTAACTTTATTGGGCCTAATTGAGCTTAATTGGCTTATGCCAAAGGCCGAATATTCTTTGAAAATGCTTAGTTAGATTTTTCCTTGTTTTCGTTTAAGTTAGAGTAGGTTCGCTAACATACCAGAATAATAGATTTTATTATTTACAAACCTGTCGTCCACATATATGTCTAGTTAGTATACATATCTCTTCTTCAACTAATGGGACCAGATAGTTGACTAGTTTTAGTAGAATATAGGTGGCCTTGTGCCAATGTGGTGTAGTTAGTGGCTGGGCACCTTATTATTTGTTATGTCGCTATGCAGTCGACCTTAGTGTCCATGGTATTTTGGGTTTAGCGGTCATTTGAGTTAACGATCCTCCGAGTTGGCGGCCATTAAGGATAACGACCTTTTGGAATAGCGGCCAGTCCGACAACTATAGTATATCAGCCCCCTAGTCTTTAGCATGATCTATACACTAAAGGTTGTCATAAATATTTATTTGGTTTGTATGTTGCATATGTCAGTCATTTTTGTTGTGCAAAGAAAAATCCTCTTTCTTTGGTCTTTATCCTCCCAGCGTATGGTAGCCCCCCAACCTCAAGGAGCAAAAGAGACACAGAGGTTATGACGAGGAAGTGAAATTTATGGTGAAATTTATGGACTTGTAAAGTGTAATGATGGCATATTTAGGTGGGAAAAGTTGAAAAGTTGCGACACTGATGCTATAAATAAGGACGTTGGGGTCAAAAGTGATTACTTGATTTCATTTGACAAAGATCGTTGAAGAGAATAGTTGTGTGTCTGCTCCTACTCAGAAGGTTTTCCTGTTTGACATATTTTCTAGTGATAACAACTTCATTTCATAAGGTATGTCTCATAGTGATTTTAGAGATTGTTTTGGACTGGGTGTGGGTAGTAGAAGTAGTCGTCCATTAAATGAGTCGTCTAGTGTGTATACTTTTGGGACGAAGGAGTAGCTATGAAGGTTTTTCCGAATGTTAGGGAGGACCCGACTAAAGAGGTAGCTGAGACAGACTTTCTTCGAATGGGTGGGTACGAGTGGGTGCCCCCAACTGTGACCGAACAATTTTCCTTATTTAGATGGTCTCTGTAAGATTCGGGAAAATTAATTAAATAAATAATTATTTATTTAATAAATGCGAGGGCGAGAATCCCTAAGTTAGTAAATGTGGAAAGAAAAGACAAAGAGTAACGGTGGCTCAAGTGGTTCAGCGTGTGGAGTGGTTTTGAGAGGACTTGGGTTCAAGTCATGTGTGTGCCAATTGTTTGTTAATTTAAATTGTTTTATTATTTTACGTGTATGCTTAAGACTAGAGGAGTATGATAAAATCATAAATAAATATGAATTACCAAGAAAGACGAATTGGCTTGATGGTTATGTATGTACTTAGTAATTGAGAGGTTGTGGGTTTAAACCTTGGCTAGAGTAAAATCATAGCATCTTATATTTTTTATGCCTTGGAAATGACTTGAGTAGAAGAAGAGCTGGAGATAGGTTCTACAAATATGGACACAGACAAAGAGGTTTAATTCGTTTTTAATTTAATTTAATTAGTTTTAGGGCTAAAAAAAGAGGGAGAACAAAAGAATTTCGTGTGGCTGCCAACAAGAGAGTTTTAGAACCCTAAAAACAGAACTTAGGATAATGTTACAAGGCTGGAAGGAGTGTTCAAGGGTGAAGATCAAAGGGGAGATCATTTGTGGTGCAAGGAAGGATTCTAAGAGCACTTTTGGACTGAGAATTCTAGGTTAGGGGAGTTGCATCTCTTGTTTCTATTTTTGATAAATGATTCGGTGATGTAAGTATGCATGTGGTACTTGGATTCTATCAATTTTACGCAATCTATTCATGTTTTCTGGAATTTCCAGAAACCGCTTGGCGGTCATGTACGACCCGCCAGGCGATGCATGCTCCAAAATCCAGTTTCTGGGCTTTCTCTATTAACTGCCTGATGGTTGTATGTTGCCGCTAGGCGACGCGAGTCTGAAATTGAGTTTTATATGTTCTGGTTGGTGTTTTTATCATATGCAACCATGATATTATTTCTGTTCAGTGTGTGAGGTGATTTAATGTTTGAATTGGATATGATTAAGGGCTTGGACTTATGTTTTATATGTAATTGGGATGAATCGTGACCTAATTGGGGGTTAGGGTTCTTGTGGGGTTTAGGGATGACTAAACATGATCTTGGCTTATGATTATAATATGTTTCATGTAAATAATTCTAAATTAAATAAGCATGAACTCTCTATGATGTTGGAACATTAAAAATTATGACAAAACGCGTGCTGGAATTGTTGATTACGAGTTTTAGGGTTTACTTAGATGCAGAACAATTTAGGATTTTTCCATAATTGTATGCACCGCCTGGTGGCGCATGAACTACCGATAGGCGACGCATGTTAAAACAACCTAGTTTCTGGGTTTATGTTAAGAACCACCTGGCAGTGAAGAGTTGTCGCCAAGCGATGCATGTTGGTGTTTTGTTCATGAAAAACATTTTTTTCTTGTTTTCATGGAGCAGGTATCGCCGAGCGCTAGTTTTTACCGCCAGGCGCTAGGTTCCTGACATCATGGCGCTGAGCACCACAAATTTTTCTAGTCTGCGTAGTTTTCATAAAAATGTGTTTCCTGATTCGTTAACCCTCCGATTTAGGTGAAATTTTGACAGGTGATCCATAACATGATTTTCTTTACTTTGAATGATGGAGATTTGATTCAGAGGTTTGTAGCTAGAGATATATGTTATGCACGATTGTTGGTTTGGAAGTGTTTTAAAGTGCATGATCATGTATAGATGATAAATTGAGGGCTTGGCATAATGCATGGGAAATTATTGTAAAATGAATAGATTGCTATTGTGGGATTCATATGTATGAAATTATTTTCATGTGACAAGATTGAATTTGGGTTTGTATGTGGGATTTAAGAGAATGTTATAACTAATGTTTGAGCTATTTTGTAAACTTCATGAGTTGGGTGCATATCGGGTTCCAATTTTGATTTCCTTACAACATGAATGGTTTGTATAAAACCAAGTATTGGCAGGGTATAAATGCATGAATCCTTGTGTAAAAATATATGTGCATGATTCTTATGACTTGTGGAATGTGTTGAGTTTTGGTATATTTATCAACATGTTGTTAGTGTTCTAGTTTGCGTGTAGGGTGAGTATGTTCACTAGAATCTGTTTTGGAGTGCCAAAAATAAGTAACATTGATGCTACTGGTGTGGCGCCTGACGGCATGGGGTAAGCCATCAAGCGATAGAGGGTGTAGGTAAGCTCTAGGAGAAACACAACACCAGGCGACCTGGAGCTTGAGTTCGCTTGGCGATGTGCTACGTGGCGCCAGGCGGTTTTGGAAGTAGTGATGGATTACGCAAGGGATTCTACATAGCTTTGGATGGAGGTCTTGATACGATGCTTTGCTAAGGGCCTAATTACGAGTACAACTTGTATTGGGTAACACGTGGCCACTCAAGGTTGTAGCGTGGTGGTTTTGAAAGTCCAATGAAGTGTGTGAGATCGTGGCTCGTACGGATGGGTTCCAAAAGATTGCCCTCTTCAGTGTTATCCGATGAGTTTGGTAGTCTTGGGACAAATACGGACTGCGGTTCGTATTGGGAAACTCCATTTGGTGTTACGGATTGTGGTCGTGATAAATTTATTCTCGCGTGTGGACTATTAGGTGGTGGCCTATAGTCGGAGGGGGGAGTAGACGCTCATGGAAACAAAGATCGATCAATGTAATCATTAAAGGGTGTAGAATCAAGATGCGCTCAAGGGCAATTTTGGAAGTCGATGATTAAGGATTATGGCTTATGAGTCTTAGGAAAAGCAACGCTCTTACCGGGTTTTGGTGAACAAGTGAGGGTTGTTGCTTGTTTTTCCTACGAGGCATTGGTGCGCAAAGGGAGAAATTCTCTTCCAAGATGCGTTAGGGCGCAAGAAAGGAATCTGGTTGGTTATGAGAGAATGGCATATTATATGGTGAGACTTGGGAGTAATAAATGTGTTTGGAATAATGAATGATTATTTATTATATTGTGTAATGTACTTTTATTTTGTTAAGCTAACCCTATCTTCTTGTGTTTGACGATGATCGTGTAATGCATTACAAAGGAGCATATGATGTTGACCAGACTCGGAATTCGTAATCGACGATTATAGTTTGTGGATTTTGTTTTATTGCGGTATAATAAATGTTTTAAATTTTCCCACTTTTAGGGTAAAGGAATTGTCATAAATGTGATTTTATACTTATTTCCTATTTTAATTATTTAAATTTGTAATATCCGACCGGGATGTTATAGTCTCGATTGCTAGAGTTATGGCTTTGATGCATATGTGTGCTTGAGAGGAATGCATCCCTGAACATTGTGTCGTTGGAGCAGGTTAACGCTGTGGAAAGCGTGTGCCATGGACGAGAACAATCCGAGGAGAATTTTTTCTATATGTATATGTGTCACTTCTCCCAGATCCTTGTGCGGCTTCCATTTGATAATTTCACTATAGAAGTGTTACACTTGTTGAATATTGCACCCATTCAGTTGCATCCTAATAGTTGGGGTATTTATAGGCCTTCAGGTTGTTGTGCCGATCACAGTATCTATATTTGTCTCCTCAATGCTTCCTCTATTTCTATGACACTCCTCCAAAAGATTCGATTACGTGGCTATCTTTCGTCAGTTGGCCTAGAATAAGCATTTTGGATGCCTTTTCCCATTCCTTTAAACACTTCAAGGACAACTTCTTCAAGGATGTGGTGCAATCGACAAGCCATTTGCTTTTTGATGACAACAATGTGATTACAAAGTTTCCCTTTTACCAGACTGATAATCCATGGCGTTATAAGGGCATTCAGAATGAGGATTTATCAATGGAGGATAGGCATATTGTGAGGGTACTTGAGAATTTTGTAATAAGTTGCCTACTAAAGCCCTAGTTAGTGTTCATTTATTTGTCAATCCTCTTGTTGATTTGGAAGGTATCTTTTCTTAGCTTGTTTACTTTCTTTATAGTATAGGCGCTGATGATTGGTATTTTTGTTATGTAGGTCATATGGTTCAATAAGGGAAGAAAACTTTGAGTTTGTATTGTAATTTAAGGAAGAAACTAGTAGAAGAAGCCAAGAAAGTCGGGGACCCAAAGGTGCCGAACATGAAGGAGCCATTGGTGGAGGTTTGCGTGCAAGGCGAAACGAAGAGAAAAATGATGAAACTTGTTTCGAGAGGAGTGGGGAAGGACATGAAGAGGGTTAGTGTTGAGCTTCTGCATAAGGAATTGAAGGAAGGGGTAAGGAGAAGATTGAGAAAATGGCCAAAGAACTTGCATTGCTATAGGCCAAACATGAGGAGGAAAAGGCGTCATAGGAAAAAGGAAAAACAAGAACTAGTGGTCGAGAAGAAGCATCTAAGTTCCTGGAAACTTAGATGCTTGAACTCTGAGAAAAAATTTAAGGAGAAGGTAAAGGATCTGTTGGTTGATAACGAGGAGTTGAAGGAGAAATATGAAGGCATATAGGCCAAGCTAAGAGACTTGAAGAAGTGTATGGTGCAAGAGCATATCAATGACTTCCACAAGGGTCTACGGCAAGCAACACTTTTCAATAGCAAGATGATTATTGATTACCCTCACTACGATGTTAATGAGGATGCTTTTGAAGGCCAATTGTTGGACGAGGAAAAGATAGAGACGACGAAGACAACCTACTTAAGTAAGCGGTAAGGAACTCGTAATAGGTATTTTGTTTTGTTCAACCAAGATTGCCTACTTAACTAAGTGGTAGGGAACTCGCTTTGTTTAACCAAGATCACTTAGTGGCAGGGAACGTGTGATAAATATTTTGTTCACCCAAAACCATCTACTTATGTAGGCGACAACAAACTAGTAGAGAAGTATATATGCGATATTTCGAGTAAAGAAGAAACACTTATTTTATTGATGGGGGGGTGTCTCATTAAAAACTCCCGGCCAAAACCCTCCTTAGAGAAAAATATTGGGTAAGGAAAAAGAGTACACCTAGGGTTACATTTGGCCACTCGTCTTTATAGCCCCATCACAGAATAAAGAAAAAACACTAGTAGAGAAGTATATATGTGATATTTTTGTTAAAGAAGATAAACTTATTTTATTGATGGGGATGCCTCATTAAAAACTCTCGGCTAAAACCCTCCTTAGGGAAAAAGAATGGGTGAGGAAAAAGAGTACACCCAGGATTACATTTGGCCATTATGGATGCGGGTCGTGGAAGCCTTTATGGCATTTAATAGTGGTTTATGTGATGTGGAGAAGTACTATCTCAAATGGTTGAGAGTACTTAACTGTGTGAGAGGACTTGATTTCAAGTCCTACGTATGCCAAATATGTGTTATTTCATTATTATTGTTTTAATAACATGATTGTGCGTGTTAATTAAGAATATAATATTTGAATTATATTAGTTGGCATGAAATCTGAATTGGTATGATGGTTTGGTATTGACTTAGTAATTGCATGGTTGTGGGTTCAAGCATTGGGGAACCTAAATTAAACTTTATTTTTGCTAATGTTAGATTTGGATGGAATGGGAAGGGTTAAAGGAAAACCCTAACTAAACTAGCAGCCAAGGGTGGCTGTAAAAAAACCCATAATGGAACAATGAAGGGCAATTAACCACCAATTAAGTTGCATTTTCGTTTTGCATTATTGACCTAACTTTAAAGCACCATTTAAAAGGTAAAATGGGAGTATTAGGAAAGGTTTTGGCAAGGCTGAAATTATACCTAGAAACCAAGCACGAATTCTGAGTGTAGTGAGGCTTGAGTGAGTTTTGGGGGCTAAATTGAGAAGAGGCTAAGGAGGCACTTGGTGTAGGGAGAACTTCTAAATTGGCAAAGCTTTAAGCGAAGGAAAAACCAGGTTAGGGGAGTTCTTATTGCTTGTTTTATTTAGCTATCTTGTGAATGTATGATCTGAATCATAAAGGAATTGTGGAATATGTTTTTCCCTCTAGTTATCCACGTTTCTGGGTTTTCCAAAAACCGCCTGACAGCAGTTCATGAGCCGCCAAGCGACACATACGTTTTCGCCCATTTTTCTAGGTTTCACCATGAACCGCCTGGCGACCGGGGGTGACCTACCTGGCGACATATGCTGCGTCGCCCAGTTTTGGTTGCTTTGATATTTTTGGTGTCTTCTATGATGATTTCCATGGTGAGTGATGTGCATGAACATGAATTCTATGTTGTAAATGTCTGCAGGGAATATTGATATCTTGAGGGTATGAATGTTGCGTGAAATTGGGAATTTAGGGTTCATATTGGGATGAGGGATGAATCAGTTTGGAATTGGTAATTTATATATGAGTCGTGGTATAAAAACGAATAGTGTTCATGAGAATAGAGTTATTCTTGTATGATGTGTGCCATGAAGTTTATGACAATGTAATGGATGTTGTAATTGAGATATTGGGGTTCATTCCCGTGCTGGGAGAACCTGGCAGAACCCAGTTATGCATGCACCGCTTGGCGGTACAGGAACTGCCGCAAGGCGGCTCGTCAGTCTAATTTGCTATGTGATTTTGTATGAAATTTGCATCTTTAGTCATTTAAATGATGAATTAATATGTACATGATTAAAATGGAGCATGTAGTTGCAAGTGGCATGATAGGGATTGAATAAGGTTAATGCAAGCGAAGTGGAGATGATGATATGATGTAGTAGATGTGTTAATTGGTTTTTTTTTATGAAATGAGTTATAATACAGAAAGTTTGGTATCTTGGTAAAATAAAGAGTGTGAAAAAGCATGTAGCATTATTGTTGAAGAGATGGTATGCTAATAAATGAGAAAAATGCCAAGTGCAAGGTGTAAATTGCAACTTCAGTTTGATGAACAGGCTTGGATGCATGAAAATTATGTTTATTAGGGGTGTAGCTAATATGTTACATTGTTTGAGTTATTTTAAGAAGTGTGTGCAACATTGATAGTTATTATTTGCATGATTAAATGGTGTGGATGATAATATGGAATAGAATCGTCCTTGGTGTGACTTAATTGTTCTATACTTTAGTGTGTTGTATGAATTGGGATCCTAGTATATCGCCTGGCTGCGTGAGCGAGCTGCCAAGCGGTAGAAACATAAAACAGTGCCAGTAGTCACACTGCGCGTAGGGCGCCTGACGGTAGGGATGGTCCCGCCAGGTGGAATGGTGAAACAGAAGGTCTGGAGGGAGGCTGGCGCCTAGAGGCGTGTGATGGTGCGCCAGGCGGTGACGAATAGTGCAGGGCGCCTGGCGGCATGGTGGAGTCTGCCCGACAGTGACGGTGCAGTGATGATTCTACAAGCGTGTGGTGCCTGGCGGTGTGTAATGCTCGCCAGGGGGTCTGGACCCAGTTTCCACCTAGCGACATGTGATGTGCGCCAGGTGGATTTGGTTTAGGTCGGTGCGCGAGGAAAGGTTTCTACACAACTTTAGGTGATGTTCATGATGCGAGACTTTGGCTGGGGGTCCAGTTACAAGTGTAACTCGTATTGGAGTAACACGTGACCACTCTAGGTTGTAGCCTGGTGGTTTAGGAAGTCTAATGGAGTGTGCGAGTAGTGGCTCGTACGACGAGGTTCGGGTGATTGCCCTCTTTAGTGCATTCTGATGGAGTTTTGGTAGTCTGGAACAGCTACAAACATTATGTTTGTTTCGGGGAGCTCCACTTGGTGTCACGGTGAGATGCTGTGGCAAAGTTATTCCCATATGTGGACTATCAGGTGGTGACCAGTAGTCGGAGGGGCGAGTAGACACTCGTGCAGCAAAGGTCGATCATTGATCTCACCTAAAGGGTATAGAAATGATAGACGTCTAATGCAAGTGCTGGAAGTGGAGAAGAAAGGAAAAAGGGAGAAGAATACTAACCCGGGGTTAACTTTGAGTTGATGTATTTGTTTATGATATTTGTTTGCTTTTATTTACACAAGCTCACCCTATTTGTGTGTGTGTGGCGATGATCATGTAACTTGTTATATGAGAGTAGATGTTGATGCAGGTGAGCAGGCTGGTGCATAGACATGAAGCGGGGATAGCATGGGAGTCTTTTAATTATTATGTTTAGGAAATAAATTTGTAAACTCTCATGAGTCCTTTTAATATCATTTCCGTTTTATAAACTATGGATTAGTGCTTTTATTGCACGTTAATAAAAGTTTTAAATATTTTCCGTATTTTTGGAAATTTTTGAGAATAAATGACGTGATTTTATTTAAATTTATTTCTTATTTATTTTAAATAAGTAATTTCCGGCTAGGACGTTACATTCTTCGGATAGCTTTTCCTAGTTTATAGGCTCCATTTCCAACATCTTCCCAAATTTTGTAAGGCCCATCCCAATTGACCGAGAATTTGCCATTTTTCTTTCTTACACTATTGGCCATCCGCCATACGAGATATCCTTTCACAAATGCACGTGGTTGAAGCCTGGAATTATACTTTCTTGTTGCTCTTTGTTTAGCTGCCATGTTTCAGATTTGCATTTTTTCTCGCAATTCTCTTTGTCTGACGAAGTCATGACAATCTGCATCCATAGTTGGCTAGAAGTAGCTTGCCCGCAGAATCCTAGTGGCCATGGTCCGATGTAACCACAGATCCCTTCATGAATCTCCTTTATCATGTACTATACTTGCATAGCTTTTCTCCTATAATTGTGTACCATACTGCTTTTCCCAACCATACTTTATCCATTGAGTCCGGCATATTCCCTATTTTCAAGTATTGTATATATGGTGCCATTCAAATTCCTCTATTGCTATCTATATTCATGCAAGTGTTGCTTGTTGAGGGTGCCATCAACGTCTGCTGAAACAACAATTTGTACTTCCCTTTTTTTTCTTCATGCTAGCTAGTTTGGATAGTGCGTCCGCCTTGACGTTGTCACTCCTTGGAACATGTTGTATTAGTATCTCGTCAAAGTTGGTATCAATAATGTCTCAGACCATATGGTAACTAGAGCAACATTGGGTCCTTTATCTGGTACTCATTATTCAAATGTCCTACAATAAGTCTCAAATCGGTTCTGTATATTACCTGATGCACTCTGACTTCCCTGGCTAATATCAATTTGGCCAAGATGGCTTCATATTCTGCTTGGTTGTTCTACACTTTGAAAACAAAGTGTAGGGACTTCTCAACGAATATCTGGTTGGTCATCCTTGCATCCACACTCTGCTAAAATAAGTTTTGCTTTAATAATTTTACATAGAGAAAAATTTTTGATTTCAATCTGGCTATAGTTGTTATACTGTTGTGAGATGAACCAAAACCCAACCTTACTTATGCATATCTGTTTGCTCTAATTTTGGTCCTGAAGTAGATGTTTCGAATTGGGTAGTTTTCAGTGATTGATCATTCTTTTAATTCAAAGAACCATATTAGGTTGGCTGTAAAACCACATTGTTGCATATCCCATTCATTTCCAACATCTTATTATTGCACTCATCATGTTAGAAACAAAATGCATTGGTTCTCTGCTGAATTAGATTATGCATCTACATATGCATTTGGCATAAATTTAGTTCTGTTTCACTTATTTTACTTCTTCCATATATGAATTTGATGTTGATTTTGTTTTTCGTTTGTAGTGGAAATTTATCATGGAAAATGTGTTCATGCATGCTTCATTCATCTAGGCACCCCTTCATTCTTAAAGTTCAACTCATTCTCCCATAGGAATTTCATGCATTCTACATTTTACATTAAACTTGCATCTCTTCATTGGTTTCAATCATGCATTTAGTTTAGTTTTTAACTAATAAATTCTACTTTTCTTTATTTTTAATTTATTTTCCCTATTTAGTTTTACTTATTTTTAGCAAGAATTAAATTATTCAAGCTCAGCTTGATACGCACCATTTCCTTGTATATGATACCCAAAGTTTCCCTATACTTCATTAGGGGAGTTTTGGTTTTGTAACATCCTGACCGGATATTACAGATTTAAATAATAAAGTAAGGAAATAATTCAATAGCCTCATTTAATAAAACATCATTTCCCAAAAATGCGAGAAATTTAAACTTAAAACCAAATTAAAGTATCTCAATTACATCATAAACTTATTATTAAAACAAAACCATATTCAAAATCAAAGTTTATAATCTAAAAATTCATAATAAGACAACTCTATAAGATTCTCCCAGCTAGCCCACGCTCCGAGCCTAAGCCTCACCAGTTTTACTGGCAATATCCTCTGTTCACGTGTAGCGCGTACACGATCATCTGTACTTGCCAGCTATTCACTGAGGAGGGCAGTCTATCTGGACCCATCTGTACTGGCCACAACCAGCACACTCACACCAGCAACACTCGCCAACCCGAGCCACAACTCAAGAGTTCCTCGTGTTCATCCGCTATCCCAAGCCACAACTCAAGGGACGTAATTCTGAGCCACCACTCAGAGAATGCCACATGCTTAACCCCTGTCCCGAGCCACAACTCAAGGAACACCAGCCCACCTATGAGGCATAACACCTAGCTCAGAAGTCAAATCTTTCATCTAGGCGAGTTAAACATAACAGCAAAACACTCCTCGACTACTTTTTAACAAAAAGATAGTTAAATTTGGGTTCACCAAGGTTTGAACCCTTACCATACCAATTGTCAAATCAATGCATAACCATTCAACTAATTCATATTTCATGATAATTCACATAATTCTATAATTATGTTATCACTCAACATAATCATGCATATTATTAAAATTAATAATAATCAAACAACACAACAAAATGGCATACATAAGACTCGAGCCCAAGTCCTCTCACACAATCAAGTACTCTCAACCACTTGAACTAGTACTTTTCCACGTCATATAAGTCAGAATTTAAAGCCATAAAGGCTTCCACTACACGCATTTATTAATTAATTAATTATTTAATTAATTAATTTTCCCGGGTCTTACAGGTTTTGTTACTTTAAGCACGACTATAAAATCTGAGTTATCACACCTAGCTCTTCTTTTCTCCTATAAATAGAACTCCTTAGGTCATGTAAAATCTATTCATGAATATATTGGAGGAACTTTATTGAGATGATAGTAGACACTTATCCTTTTGTGAATCATTTTAGGCTAGAGTTCCCCTTAGTAGCTTCCTGTAGCCCCCTTCTTTGAGTGTTGGCCTAACTTCACTTGAGAGCATCTCTATTTCACCATCATTGAATCATAGACAATAATACTCCTTGTTTTTGCACCTTCAAACTCCATGGCTTGTTTCCTTATATACGCATTGCTTCATGGCTTGAAGATGGACTCATCAACTATTCATGATATATTATGTTAAAACACATATTACTTTATTAACATAATAAATTAATAGATTAAAATTCCAAATATCGGATTAAAATCACCAGAAATTTCTTTTTTTTTATGATTTGTGAGCCAAATAATTGATTATAAGGGGGCTTAATCGATTTTTTAGTGGTTTCGTTTCATAAAATGAATTTTTGTCAAAGATAATTGATTATGAGTGGTGTTAACCGATTATTCTAGAGATTTGTATTTTCTTAAATGAATCTTTCTTCTAGCATAATTGATTAATAGAAAGTTTCAATTAATTATTTAATACATGTTTAAATAGGTCTTATCTTTCTTTCTTTATTATTATTATTATTATTATTATTATTATTATTTCTTTTTTATGATGTTCAAGGGAGGGATTTTTCATATGTCAATGGAGATGTGTTTAAATTATTTCTGGACTCGTGATCATGTCTCTTTGTTATTTGTTTTTCCTAGCATTTCATAATGAGAGCTTACAACGAAAGGGAGTTATCATAGAAAAATGGAGTTCATTGTTATATTTTTATACTTGTGTGTTTGAAGATTCTAATGAAAGTAAATCTAATATCATTTTCAGCATTCGTTATTGGGTCATGCATCAAGTGTCTCATAAAAACACGAGATCATTCATCATGATTGGATCATGCATCAAGTGTGAGTCAACCATGGAAACACTAGTTCCACTATCAAAACTAAGTTTGTACAATACAACCTGCAACCACAAACTCAACATCACAATAAATCAACTTTTGACTCACTCAAAAGGATGTCATAACCAAGAGAACATCAATCATCAATTAATACTAAAGTGCACATATTCCCTATCTACTCTTAAGACGCTTTAAGAGGATCTTAGTCTCATCCACTCTTTAAGTCTCCAAGAAGATATTAGCCTCATAAACTCTTGTGTCAAGCACACAACAACCATTGGAAAATCTCTAGCACGATAATAATCCAAAAATACTATTGGAACTTTTCAACAGATTAACAACACAAGTATCAAATTTGGAACATGGTTCATAAAATAACAAAAAAGAGTTTACCAAATGGTTCTCCATACTAGAAGTTATTACAAGTATCTTGTTTACAGCAAAAATATCAATTGAACTTGTTCAAATGATTTCTCAAGTTATTGTAAAGATTGATATTAAATATCTATTCATAAAGTTTTAAAACACTTATTTAAAACATGTTATGACAAACTTAATCATTAGAACATGTGATTAATCTCTCCCTTGAGCATTATGACCTCTTGGCGTTGAATTGAAGCCTCATGCTGCTGCATCATAGCATTACTTTGTTGGGTCAGGGTCGTAGCCATAACCTCAATTGCCCTAGCCAGATCTGGCGCATCGCCCTGAGGGGGTGGACGAGCTATACGAGGAGGTGCCATATCTCTACTCACACAGGAGAAACCATCAGTCTAACTTGAATAAACCAAAAACTTAGCTAAAACATGACCAAGAAAACACAACGAAAGCTAAGCAAGCATAAGCCCACAGACTCTTAGAAACGAAGGCTCTGATACCATATAAATGTGACATCCCATTTAATAGATAAATCTAATAAAAATATTCGCATAATCATGATAAAATAGAGCCAAGGCAGAAACATATCAGAATTAACCTTTTATAGTCATCCAAAATATACAAAACAAGAAAACTAAAACACAAAACACATGCCATAAATAGTATTTAAACACGTATTAGTTTAAACTGAAAATTTGCTCACGGAGCAAGAAACTACAAGATAAGAGTACTTAAAAAGGGGCTCCATCATAGAGCAAAATCCAACAAGCCTAACTAAACTACAGCATCTTCATCATCACTACAATCACTACGAGCTGCCACATCTGCTTACACCAAATATTTGGTGATCATTGCAAAAAGGAAAACACCACAAGAAAACATAACACAAATAGAGAAAGGGTAAACTAATTGCAAAAAGAAAAAAAATACACATATATACATAACACTTAAAAGAATTGTAGAACAACGCACTAATTACATCAAGCTAAGCAATATCAACTAACCTATCACACAAGATGACACTCTAGACTCAATTATCCGGATCTAGACATTGATGTATGATTCTTGGTGGATTTTACACTTATGGTGTCCTCTAATACCTGTAGAGTCATTGTCAATGGGTTTCACCCTACCACACAAGGTTAGTCCCTTTACCTGTTGGCGAGTTCAAATTTTTGCCCTCATTTAATAATTAAATTTGGGGATTTAATTTTTGTGCTTAAAGAGTGATTTAATTAGAATTTGTGATAATTGGGCTTATTGAGTTTGTCTGATAAAAATGTCTTAAAAAGTAATTTTTTAGTTGCATAAATTATTCTGGATATTCTAATGTTTGTTGATGTAGCTGATATCAAAATTAAGTTCATTTAAGGTGTGAAAAATAAATTGATTAAACTTACAAAACACCTTCCAATAAGGCTGAAATCAACATGTTCCAGAAAAATCACTTATGCACCTCCTAAATTATTATATACACTCTCCTTTTTTCCAGATGGACCACCAAAAACCTATTATGCACCCTTAATATGTCTATTTACACCCCTCCTACTACTTTAACCCAACTCAACCAAAACAGGCATGTGGCAATCCTCCACTAATTGAGTTGACCAACCAGAACAAGCCACATGGGCATAATCTCAACTAAGGAATCTGTCCAATGAAGTAGTGTCATGTCATCGTCATCTTCTTCCCTCAAACCATAGGCACCTTCATGCAATAGGAGTCCACGTCGAACCACCAAATCTGTCATCGGTAGCCACTACGCCGTCATCGTCAAAAAAAATTGCTGCAACGCGCGACAAACAGATTAGCAACACCTCTACATCAACTCCACACCCAAACTTTCACTGCAACTTGCAGCCATCGTTCACAAACTACCAACGCGTCCATGCTAGTCTGCCTACCATCGTCTCCAAACCATTGCAACGAACGTGAACAAACTGCACCGCAATCATTTTCACACAACCCAACCACGTTGCCATCACGCATACGAGGACATGAATCTGCATCTACACCACGATGAAAGTAGTCCAACTTGTGCTAAAAGCCTCCATCGCGTACCAGTAGTAGAGTGATAACGCAACCTACGAAGCAAACCTGCATCTGCACCATGCGAGCTTCCACTCATGCCGGCATCAGTTCAGACCCGTGACACCAGATTCACCATTGACGGAGACCTTAATCACACACACGTAGCAGCAACGAGCGCAAACCATCTGAAGCAGTAACACCTGCAATCTTCACACATCATTGTAGGCACGTCGCAGGAGAAGAAGAAAAACACAACGTTGCCATCACCGTTAGAGCAAACCATACCTGGCAAAAACTACGTTTGGCAGCAGCAGAAATGCACCTGGGAGAGAACCATGGAGTAGCAGCTTGCTGACTGGTCACCACAGATTGGGCAGTAGAAAATGCAAAGCCATTACAGCAGCCACCATTACAGAACGATGCTCAAACAGCTTAGCACGTTCGTTGCAGCGAAAACCCAAATTTTGGAGAGAAAAGCATACTGCCACGTCTCTCAATGGACACTAAAATGGTCAAAGTGGGTCAAATGTTCAAATCTAGTCAAGGTCAAACTAGAGGGGTTTAACTACAAATATTGATATTTTTGGATGTCTCTGCAAATTTAGACTATTAGATCTCAAAATGACTAATTTGAAAAATTAATACAAATATTAGTTGGTAATAATTTATCATATATCATTAACAGAAAAGCCCAGTCTAAGTCCTATAAAAAGAGACCAAGGGGAAAGCAAAAAGAAAAGTTCAAGACTTCGGAGTTTAGGAACCCTTAGGGGGAATTTGGTTTCCTTTCTCTCTCTATTGTTCTTCTATTTTTATTTTACTTTTGCATCCATGGAGTTCTAAAATTTTGGATTCTGAGGTTTGAATAAATTTGTTTTGTTCTTTTGATTCTTATTGAGATTTATTTTCATCTATGTCTTTTGGTTCTTAATTTAGTAAAAGTAATGAATTTTACATTGTAGCAAGTTAGCACGGTGTTAAATCTACACAACATAACAATCATATGAGTCCAAGGGTTTTTAAATTTTAATTGAGAAGTTACTTTGATAAATTTTAGAAACTTTCATATGGTTGCATGAGTTTTTGCTAATAATTGAGAAGTTACTTTGGTTAGAGGTGGAAACTTAGTTTAGAATTAATCAAGAAGTTACTATGGTTAATTAGCTGTTTACTAGATATAAGAGGTAAAAGAATGGATATGATTAGGATTAGTAATATTTAATTGAGATGTTACTTTGGTTAAATTTTCTAAGATTAATCTACAAAGTTCTTGCTTTTGATTGAGAAGTTACTTTGGTTAAAAGTAAGGACGCCAACAAATTAATTTAGAAGTTACATTGATTAATTTGAAATCTTAAATAAGAAACCAATACCAATAATCTTTAGGAAACTAAAATGATGAATCCTATTTTAAAAAAAACAGTGGAATCAACCTATTTTTAATTTCTATTATTTTTGTTATCTTATTATATCTTTTTATCTTTATCTCTCATATTTTATTATTTTATTTGGCTAACTATTTCGAATAGATTTTATAATAGAACTAATTTGTTAAAAAGCAATTTCGTGTTCGTTGGGAGACGACGAAGGGTTGACTTAACCCATATTAATTTTTGGGCTACTTTCTTAATAATACTAAAGTTGTTATAGATAAGTATTATTAATTTGATCGCTTGACGACAACATTATCAATCGTCATAAGAAACCTGAGGTTGTTCTTAAAGATAGGACCTTCTGCACCTCTCATCACATGACTCATTCCACTCTACATGAGTCTTGAATGAGCATTAAAGTATCATGATAAACCTCCAGTACTGACTCTTACATCAATGAACACACTACTAATTAAATCAAATAGGATTTCCCCCATGGAATCTCCTATATTCTCACACAAGCATTTAAAAACACATTAAAAACCATACAACATATGTCTCTCTTGGAAAATAACTAATTCATATAATTTTTATCCAATCCAACTTAACAACACATTATGCAAACAATTTGGGATTTTAGAAATAAAACTACGGCTTGTGTAAAGCTTCAAAATTTTTGTATTTGTATTCAAATTAAAGATGATTGAATCAAGAACCAAATGCAAAAAGAACCAACTTAATTGAATAACTATAGAGAAAGTTCTACAGTAAATAAGCAACAAAGGTCAATGTTGTCAACAACAAAAACTACAAGAGCCTTGCGATAAACACTCCTCTCACTACAGCTATCCGATTAAAGATCTGATCGGTCAAAGTCAAGAACTATGTCTCTAAAATCAGCTGTTAAACTTTTAGCTCGATCCAACGGTTAACGAAGTAGGAACCTTCATTTTACGAAACATGTGTAATGTAGGCAAATGGGTAGCGCCACATCATATGCTTCTTGGTTATGAGATTTTGACTTGTTCCACTGCACAATTTGGTATCTTGCACTTTTATCTTCTCAACCTCATTTCAAAGTGGTTTATAGATGATACCAAACTGAACAATTGCAACAATCAATATATCTCATTCTAATTGCCTTCTAAACAACCTAAAATTCTCTAACCCATAGATACTCAAACATGAAATTCATCCCCATTCAATGCAATGACCAATCAAACATACTTAGCACATTCCAAAACAAAAATAAGTACAATTCAATTCAAAGAAAAATAAGGAGTTCTAGCTTCCCTTACCTTTACAAGTGCTAACCCAAGAACAAGCCCTAAAAGAAGAGCACCACGACACGATTACAGCTTACGGAGCTTGAAAATAGAACCAAAGGAGGCGAAAAATAATACTTTAGCAGAGGTTGAAGTGGAACCGAAGCTTCCAAACAGAAAAGAAACGAAAAGGAGCACAAGTTCAGAGTTCTACTTACGTAGAGGATAATGTTTAATAAGCTCAAGGAAGAATCTTATTGTGCCCTAGCAGAGCTTATGTTTCAGACAAGAAAGAAAAGATGTGGACTATTTTTGGAAAGGAGACAAAAATGAGAGTTAGTGGTTGGAAAGGGAGTTCTGGAGGTCCCTAGTGAGCTAACCCTGAGCCCTCTAGTAAGGCCAAGCTCAAGGCCTTTTTAAATTAGGAAAAGTGGGTCTTACACATTAAATGTGCAAGACTAATTTTATAAATTATTAAAACACTTAATTTATTATTTTGTTCATCTCTATAGAAACACTTAGATCTAAAATATATTTCTATTTTAAGTGATCATTTAAGCTCGATAATTTATTTTTCTATTATGAAAACCTTTCAAAGATTGTTTAATATATCATATGAAAATCTAAACAACTAAATGTCGAAAGACATGCTAAACTTGATTTTATATTTAGAAAAACATTTTCCCTTTTTTAATTCATCGAGTGTTAGAATAAAATAAACTTGTGAATACCTTGTGTGAAGACAATAAAAAAATTAAAGGAAAGTTAGACTCTAAGACTCATTTTCAGCATCAACATCTTCAAACGTTATCAAAAACATCTTCATCAACACTTGGGTCATTCAAGCTTTTCTTTAAGATAAAAAATTTCTTCATTTTTATTTAATTTTAATGTTCTCATAGTTTTTCCAACGTACTCTCCTAGGCTTATCTATTCCAAAGAGTGATTGAAATTCTTATTTCTCATATTCATTTGAGTTTTGAATGGAACCTTGAACTTAGTCCAATATAAGAGAATCAATGGGAATGATTAAAAATAGTATATTTGTATGAAATTTTGTAAGTGATTGTAAATTTACAATAACATTTTGTGCTTCTTCATTTCTTTTCTGTTTCAACTATGTTGACATTGACGAGTCGTAATAAATAATTTAGCAAGTGACAAATAGGTAAAAGAAAAAAAAAACCAAATAAAAACATTTTAAGGATTAGAAGTTTTCCAACATACCTAAATTTGTAAGACAAATTTTAGTACAATGTAAAAGAGTCTTAATGTTAGGTTGAGTAAATCAATCTTTTTTTAAATCACCTGTTATTTAATCTAAGTGAACTTTTGACCTCAAACTTTGATGCTTTTTTAGGTACTTATCTTTAGTCAACTAGTAGTTTGTAACAATTATGGAAATATTCGATCCTGGTGGACACTTTGTCAATGAAAATATTTGGTCCTAGTGGACACTACGTCAGCACCTTCCTAATCCAAAAATGTTAAGCAACTTATTTTTGGTGTCACTTTTCTTGATAAGCCCAAAAGTCATTTAAAATAAATGATATAAGGTTTCAAAGCATCACTTCAACTCTTACACCTAAAATCTTAAGAACTCAATTACAAAAACTCAAAAAGTGAAATTTAAACAAAAAAATTATCTATAACTTGATAATGTAGATTTTCACCATTATCTTGGTTATCTTTTGGTAACAAAATCAACTCCTCTTGAGCTTTTAACCCACTTAATCCTCACTTTTACTTTGCTTTTGTGAATAAATACAATATGGGTTACATAGATCTAATTATACCACTAATCCCCATTTTTGTGTCCAATTTAATGATAGGAAGTTTTTGTCTTAAGCCAAAGAAGTTGTTAACCAGAGAAGAAAGAAGAAAAAAAAGCCAAAATTGAAGATATGAACTTAGCATTTCAAGGTTGAGTGTTAGAATTCAAGGATGAGCGTCATTCTTCTCGCATTTTCCAATGTTGAACACTAGTTGATTCGTATTTCTGAACGCTCAGCTCTAACGCTCAGTCCCATTTGGTTTGCATTTTTGGCCGCTGAGCGCTAGATAGCCAACACTTCGCGTTGATTGGCTCGCAATTTTTGACATTGAGCGGTGCAGGGACAACACTGAGCGGCACCTGTGCTGATGTGGCAATTTTAACCTATTTGTTCTAGTTAGCTCAAGGGGAATGGATCTGTGGCTGTGTGGAGGCACGAAAAACTCATTTTGGAGAGCTTGGAGGTGTGCTAGGGCTTGTGGGAATAGGTCCTTCTTCCTCTTTGTATTTCTTTCATCTTCCATTCTTCATTTGTAAGCTTGAGCTCTCCATGACAATGGAGAGCTAAACCTATTTTTTTTTTTTGGGTTAGATGTAGCCACTACACTCTTTTGTAATTGCAATGCTTTTGAATATTTAAATGCCTCTTTCATTGAACGTTAGTCTTCTTGTTTCTTCACTTAATGCTTGCATTGATTTGGCCATCCATTGCATGATATTTAGTTCATTGGGTGTGGAAATATCTTTTGAAACCTTGATTTGGAACAAGAAAACTCAATGGATCTTGTATCTAGGAATGAGGCTTAACCCATTGGTTGTCTTAAACCCTAGTTCATAATGCAAATTTTCTTATTAAGAGTTCAAGGGATTGACTCTTAATACCTTGAACTCTTAATAAGGAAATTTAGGCGCATTCCACTAAAGAATTAGGGTTTGATGATATTTGTGGGTTGACATTAGCATATTAATGTAGAGGATGTAAAATTGTAGTTGCATGAGAGCATAGTTGGTGAATTCTAACCCCAGCAATATCAATTCATATCATTTCGAATCTTTTCCATTCACTAAGTGCCTTTAGCTTCCAAAGTTCAATTTTAATCATTTATGCAAAATTTACTTTCTTACATGCAACTAAAAATTATGGATTCATTCTTTAGTTTAAATTAGTGACTAATAACGCAAATATTTAGTATACACGAGTCTCTTAGGAAACGATATCCCGGTCTTGTCTCTTGGGAAACGATATCCTGGTCTTACCGGTTACTACTTGCGCGACCTGGTACACTTGTTAGAGTCATAACATAACTTAATTACACAAAATTATGAAGAAAAAAATAAAATGAAGATATATGACTCAAAACAAAGAAAGATAAGAGACTCAAACTTGATATCGTACAAGGAAATGTATTGTTAAAAACATTATTTGATATCCTCTACCATTAAATTATTTTTTTTTTCATTGTGAAAAGATCACAAAACATAAAGAATAGGTGAACCCAACTATCAATTTAAATTTATTACATGCATTTGCCAGGATTCAAACCCGGATCTATTGCTTGGAAGGCAATTATCCTAACCGTTGGACTACAAATGCTTGGGCTTTTCTTTTAGACTTTTTATAGTAATTTAATTGAACATTCTTTTGGCATATAGTAAAGGCCAAACTATAATGATGGTATTATATACACTAGTTCATCTAAAAATTTATATATACGATTATTATATAGGAAACTCCACTTTAGTTAGTACCCAACTTAAGGAAGCAACATTTAAAATTACATCATAGATTTGAAATATTCACTTCAATTACTTTTCTAAATAATTTTTAAAATGAAAAACAATAATAATGAAGAAAAACTTAGTTGTTGCTTTACTATTCATGGACAAATGTCTAGATATACTTTCCAATAAATAAAAAATCAATTGTAAATTTACAAACCAAAACTAGTAGAATTAATGGTGGATTTTTAAAAAATATTTTTGGAAGTCAATTTTTTTATAGGTATTTATAAATGTGAAGTGATTAAATATATTATAATTTAAAAAAAATATTTGTATATCAAATCCCACAACTGATTAGGACTTAAGTTATTTATAATATTAAGACAAATTTTATACTAGTTCACCTAGCATTACAAGTTTCATTGACTTCTCTCTTAAGCACACTACTTAATACATTCCACTAATCAATCAACTTTGATCATAAAACAAGTTTAATCTCTTCAAGTATCATGAGTACAATCTTGCCAAACACAATATAAACCTCTTTAGGTCTCATGAGTATCAAACTCTCTATGTATTACGAGTATCAACCTCTCTAGGTATTAAAAGTTTAACCTCTTTAAGTATACCTTTTTAACCTTCCCATGAGATTAAGAACTCTAAAACTGAATGATAATGATAATAACACTCTCAATTCAAGATAGTAGAATCTAAGCTCGTAGGGTATACTTCACAATTTCTTAAAATGGTTAAGAAATCAACCTTGTGTTTTCTAGACTTGATAATATATGAATAGTATTTATTTCTTTCTTTCTCCTTTCTTTTCACTTCGTGTGTATCACTTCTCTTATCCTTTCCTATTTCTTTTTGTTTCACCAGAGTAATTTAAATATATAGAAATTTGTGTAAATTCGATCATTGAGTGCTTGTTACTCTTTTGTTCTTCATTAATCTTCCATAACTGGATCAAAGCCTTAAGGATAATCAGCGTGTTAAGACTTCGGCAAGTGTACCAGGTCGTGCAAGTAGTAACCGATAAGACCGGAATATCGTTTCCCAAGAGACTCGTGTATACTAAATAATCGTGTAATTAATAACTAATTTAAACTAAAGAATAAATCCATAATTTGGGTTTTTGTGTGCAAGCAAGTAAATATTTCATAAACAAGTAAAAGGTGAACTTGGATATTTGAAAACTCTAGAAGATGGAAAAGACTAGAAATGCAATGGATTGATATTATTTGGGTTAGACTTCACCGACTTCACTCTAATGTATATAAAACAATAAAACTCTTCTCCATTAAATTACTAATGTCAACCCACAAGTCTACTCAAACCCTAATCCCTTAGTTGAATGAGCTTAGGTTTCCTTATTAAGAGTTAATTCCTTGAATCCCTAAATAAGCAAATCCACTTTACAAGCTAGGGTTTAAGACAACTAATGGGTCAAATTTCATTCCTAGATACAAGTTCCATTAGGTATCTTGTTCCAATTCTAGGTTTCAAGAGATATTTTCCAATACCTAATGACCCAAATATCATGCAATGAATGGTTAAAACAAAGCAAGCTTTAAGTAAATAAACAAGGATACTAGCAATTAATGCAAGAAGCATATATAAATTCAAATCATCCACAAATACATGAGAATTCAGTGGCTACAACTAACCCCAACACAATGGATTTCGCTCTCCTTTGTCATTGGAAGCATGGTGTCGCCTGGCGCTGGCGTTGTGTCACCAGGCGTTGAATGCCTGAAAGTGGTCTTGCGCCTAACACTGGTATTGAACCACCTGGCACTTCCTGTTGCTTCCTTTTTATGACATATTTATCTTTTCCTTGCTATTTTGGGTCACTCATTTTTTTGGATTTTTGGAACAAAGCTTCCAATCTATAAATAGATACAAAAATGGGGATTAGTAGTATCTTTAGATCAATGTAACCCAAAATGTATTTATTTACAAAAGTAAGGTAAAATTGAGGATTAAGTAGGTTAAAAGCTTTAGAAGAGATGATTTTGCTAATAAAATGTAACTTGGATAATGGTAAAAATTAACATTATCACATAGTACTTACAATTCTTCATAAATGATAAGACTTCATGTAATCTTAGCTTGAACAATGTTTTTGGATAACTAAAGATGATTATACTATATTCTTAAAAAAATAATGGAAATAGGAAAATGTAGCTATTAAATAACCATTAGATAACCTATATAT
>Ga0209589_1004214_pt1 | contig 24935 bp, 16 predicted proteins | sample CowpeawhiteBW_FD_187525 | JGI IMG/M metagenome (GOLD analysis project Ga0209589, IMG submission 187525) | Root nodule microbial communities of legume samples collected from California USA - Cow pea white BW (SPAdes) (version 2) | ecosystem: Host-associated > Plants > Roots > Nodule | place: USA...
TATATATATATATATATATATATATATATATATATATATATATATGAGGTTGAAAATATATGAAAAATTCAAAAGATAACAAAAGAACATAAAAATATCAATAAATTTATTATTTTTTAGTGCATTTAATTTTTTGTTTTATTATTTGCAGAAATAAAAATTTAATTAATTTAATTTTCACTAATATAATATAGTACATCTAATTTTAAAATTCTTTAAAATTTAAGGAGACCATGACCTTTATCGAAACACTAAGACTCTCTATAACGAAAGTCAAACATTATGTTATAAAATAAAATAAAATTGGTATATCATTTTATATTAACTTAAAATATATAAATTATTGTAACTCATCTCAAAAACTGATTTTTTTATAAGATTAAATTAAATTTAAAATTTATCAGACATATATGGAGTGAAGTAAAAACCTGTAATCGGATGGATTTTGTGGCCAGAAGTGGATCCAATCCTTTAATGGGTGGGCATAGTGTTTGAGAAAAACCCTCCAAAATTGAACCTTGTCAATTCCATCTTTTAAACTCGTCCCATACCTCACTGGCTTGAAAACATCATTTGACATCAGCTTCATCTTCTCCTTTCTCGGCAATTCAAAGAATTTCGAAGCAACAAATACAGCATCATCAATCACTGATTCACTCACTCCATGGTTCACAACCTAAAAGTTTCCAAATTCAAACATATTATTCATCCCCCTAGTAATTACATAATAAAAATGCAAGTTATTTTCAAATTTAATCATCCTTTTGTAAAGTAGGGTTTTACTTGCTTATATATTATAAATTATTTTTATCTGATTTGATCATGTGATAAAGGTGTTAGAAGTGAGTTTTATGCCTAATTCAACCCACAAAATCGGATTGTAAGGTGAGGTTTGCATCCCACTTACATATTCACGCCGAGGTATATACATCGCTAAGATAGGCTCTAACCTGGTTCTGATACCATGTTAGAAGTAAGTTTTATGCTTAACTCAACCCCACAAAACCAGCTTATAATGTGAGGTTTGCACCCTATTTATATATTATAAACTGGTCTTATCTCTAGTCGATGTGAGACTTCCAACAAAAGGAAGATAGAAAATAAATAAATAAATAATTTGAAAAGTGAAGAATGCATTGGTGTTTTAAGAAAACTTAATAGAAGAATAGAAGAAGTGTTTGAGTAAGTTAAACTTAAATTTCGAAGTAGTTTACTATATATAAATGGGACTTGACATACCCACTTTTTAATTGAATGAACTTATAGTAAGAGTGGAATACATTAAATACTAAATTATATTCGGATGTACTTATAATATTATATTTTTTTGGGTATAGCATGAAAATGGAGGTGTATCTTTAGTTGACTTTTGTTCATATTGGAAATGAGGATGTATGATATTGTTTAGTTTACTAAAAAAAATAAAGTAATTCAACGAAACAGGAAGATACACATATCTATATTTATTGATTGATTACAAGTTTATTATAACAAGATAACCTAGAACACTCATGTTTTAGTTAACTCCTATGTTAAAACAAAATTAAGAAGAAGAAAAACTTACTTGAAAGAAACCCAAACGATGAGAAGCATCTCTTAGTTGTTGAATAGCACAAGACCTTGTTGGTGAGCCATGCTTAAGTGCACCCATGTCAATAACAGCAACATTTGCATAATCTTTTGGTCTATGCAACGTTGGAATCACATATTCTTGAGGGACACAAGAGAGACCCTTTTCTTGAGCACTGTCCAATATTGTGGAGAATGAGCTTGAACATCTACCAAACTCCATTTTCATATTTTCAACACTTCAAATCTCTCACTCTTACCAAAACCATACACACATTCACCATTTTATAGCTCAACATTCAGGCCATGACTTCCTCACTAAGTTTTATTCATGCCTTGAATTCAGACCCTCCAACAAATTCTTACGAACCAAACTTATAATTTGTTCCATTGCAGAAACCACAGCTTCGACACTGTTAAGATTCTGAATTTGGTCTTGTTTCTTGAAGACGATTAATTGTTGCAATTTTAAACTAGATGCACTTTTTCTATTCTGTGATTCCTTTTTATAATGCGTCATGCAATGCAACTTTATAATTTATGTGAGAAATATTGTTTAAAAATTAAAAGTAAAAAATTGCATCATTCGGTCAACGTTGGGTCAAACCATGTTTACGAGTACATCCAAAAACCCCTTACCTATGTTAGAACAACATGACACAGGTTATTATTTAATGTTGGTGTCAAATATTCAATGTTTCTTCGAGTTTAAGGTATACAAATGGTGAATAGTTAAGAATCGTAACACGGGTACCATGCTTTATTCTTATCCACAAACTATAGTGTTGGTTAATTTCCAAGCTTCTAGTGTAGTCTATATATTCTGCGAAGGTTTCAGGAAATTCTAACTTTTGAACTTTTCTCCTATATAACATATTTATAAATTTAGTTTGAAAAATGATAAACCCCACCACTTACGCATTGTTTGAATTTAAAGTAGGTAAAAAGGGAATAAAATTTCTCAGTAATATTTTTCAATAACATGTTCCCTAATAATAATAACAATATATATACACATAATATTTGTAATTTCGACGACTAATTTTTTTTTATAAAAATATATAAAAGAATAATTTTGAGTATATTATATTTTAAAATTACAAAATTACAATAATATCCTCCGCACCAAATTGGAAGTTGTCTTCCGACGACAAGATATGGAGCAGGAGATCTAAGCAAAATTGGTTGATGTAGAAGCATTTGAACCGATAAGGAAGTGAAAAATTTTATGGTGAAAGAAAAATTCTTCAAATGAAATGAAAGTATGAACCAAAAATATAAAAATAAAGAAAGTTTATTTATATTATTTAATAAACTATAAAATTAAGAATTTAAAATTGTTAGTCGCATACTAAACAATGTATAAACAGAGTATAAAAGACAAAATTATGTTCTAGATGATAGAATTAAAGTTTGCGTTTCTTAAAATGTAGTATATTAATTTTATTTGAATGAAGCCACGTAAAAGAAAAAAAAAAGTGCAATTGTGGTTGTGATGGGAGAATAAGTACCTTGAAAATTTGGGTAAATTTGATGGAGATAAAAAAGTCAAATTATAAAAAAAAAAAAGTTGTACAGTAAAAGAAAAATTCTTCAAATAAAATGAAACTAAGAATAAAAGAAAAACAAAAAGCAAAATGAACCTTTTATGTTAAGTAAGGGAGAATCACTTAGTGAATTTGGGATGTAGTTAAAAGTAGGTATAATTACTGATTTGGTATCCTATTTTTAGCTTAAGTTTAATTTGGTCCCATACTTTTGGTTTGTTTAATTTAGTATTCAAATTATTTAAAAGGATTCAATTTGGTCTTCTCTGATAAGTTGAAGTTAATACCGTGTTAGTATAGGACATGTGTCAAGCCATGAAATTTTTAATTTTTTTTAAAAAAAATTATTTTTTTTATTTTAATTTTTTTTCAAAAAAATTAAAAACTGTCACGTGTCAGTTTACCATCGTGCCACATGACAGCTTACAATCATAACACGTGACTGTGATAATAGTTATTTTCAATTTAGTCCTCTATTTAAATTTTTTGTTCAATTTAATATCCCAATTCTTTAAAACGATCTAATTTTGTCCTTTCCAATTTGAGACCAAATTAGTAACTAAGTTTAATTATAAATATATACATGTTAAAATAATTGTTTTAAATTTATACATCAAATCACTACACCTAAATATTCAAATTATTTTATTTTTTACAAGTGTAATCTTAGGTGTAAAGAATTACAAAGGTAAAAAATGTAAAAAATAAAATAATTTAAGTATTTAGGTGAAATGATTTGATGTATATATTAGAAAAAGTTATTGTAACATATATATATATATATATATATATATATATATATATATATATATCTATATATATATATATAAGTTATAATTAAACTTAGTTACTAATTTGGTCTCAAATTGGAAAGGACGAGATTAGATCATTTTAAAAAATTGGGTACTAAATTGAACCAAAAATTTAAATAGAGGACTAAATTGAAAACAACTATTATCACTGCCACGTGTCATGATTGTAAGCTGCCACGTGGCATGATGGTAAACTGACACGTGACAGTTTTTAAATTTTAAAAAAAAAAATAAAAAATTCATGGATTGACATGTGTCCTGTATGTACACAGTGCTAACTTCAACTTAACGGAGATGATCAAATTGAATTTTTTTAGATAATTAGGATACTAAATTGAAAAAACCAAAAGTATGGGGACCAAATTGAACTTAACCAAAAAATTGGAGTACCAAATCAATAATTATACCTTATTATTATTATTATTTATTTACTTTTAGAGAAAGAAAAGAAAAGAAAAATAAAACACTATCAACTTACCATTCATACTAATTTTTCGCACGCATGTGTCAAACTAATTTTCTTTCTACTTCAGTAAAAGGTAATAAAACACATTTTGTAAATATTAAATTAATAAATAAATGAAAGCATATACTAAAAGAATCTAGAATTAGTATAAAAGAATACATATGTACATTATAAATAATTATCATAATATACGTAACTTAGAATTACGTTCATATATATATATATATATATATATATATATATATATATATATATATATATATAAAAAAAAAATATTATAAAATATATATATATATATATATATATATATATATATATATATATATAAGTTGTAATTAAGTTTATTTACTAATTTGGTCTCAAATTGGAGATGACGAAATTGGATCATTTTAAAAAATTGGGTACTAAATTGAACCAAAAATTTAAATAGAGGACTAAATTGAAAACAACTATTATCACTGTCACGTGTCATGATTATAAGCTGCCACGTGGCATGACAGTAAACTAGCACGTGACAGTTTATAAATTTTACAAAAAAATTAAAAAAAATTAAAAAAAAATTAAAAAAATTTTAAAAAATTAAAAATTCTACGGCTTGACTCGTGTCCTATATGGACACGGTGTTAACTCCAACTTAACATAAATGACCAAATTGAATCTTTTTAAATAATTAGGATACTAAATTGAACAAATCAAAAGTATGGGACCAAATTGAACTTAACCAAAAAATTGGAGTACTAAATGAGTAATTATATCTTAAAAGTAAAGTTTATGTTGTTTATTTAAAGAAATTTAAACGTGAAAGTCAAAAGATTTGAAGGTAAAATTTATGGAAAATTTAATAGATGTGATAGTACAAAAAATATGTTCTAACAAAGTAAAATGTAAGATTACTATTTTTCCTCTGTAGTTAAATTTAATATATTATTATTATTATTATTATTATATCATATTATTATTACAACATCTTTTTCTTGAGTTACACGAGCTACACTTCTTTGTATGACTTTCTTTTCTTTTCTTTTTTTGAGAAAAAATGAAGGAGAAATTGGTCTCTTCACACTCATGTAACAAAAAATTAGTGAACAAATGTGAATTTCAATCCTCCCGCAAGTTTACTCCTTCATTCGCCTTCAAATACGCCGAAGTGAACATCCTATTTACTTGCAAATGCATCCTCTAGCACGCTAAATTTGTAGAAGTGAACACGACATTAAAAATTTACGATAAGGACAATAAGGATAAGTATGAAGATGGAAATAAGACTAAGATATGCATGCATATCATCCTTCTTATATATAATTTAAAAATTCATATGTTAGTCATACATACCCACACTTGATCAATGCAATATTCTTTGTTATAAAGTTGGACGTGTTCAAATAACATTCACATATATAATTTATTTGTCATCTTTAATTAAGAATTAATATATAGATAAAGATAAAAATATTAATATATTGAGAGATTATCTATATTAGTAAAAAATAATATGTGAAACATATTAACCAAAACTACGACCAGATCACTAAAAATAAAGAATATAGAAAATGAAAAGTTTACCATTTAGGAATTCCAATTAAGGAATTATTTTATAGTATAGAAGAAAGAAAATTAGGGCTAAGAGGAGGATGAAAATACTTCCAAAATTGAGTTAGAAAACTCAATAATGAAAAAATTAGAGATGGTTATGCGGGCTAGCTTGCATGTACGCAAGCAAGAAAGAATGCGAGGCAGAGTATTTTGGTCGGTTGACTTCGCTTTCGTGTTGTATAACTCAGAACAAAATATGTCCATAGATTATAATGTATCCACTTATATCAGTATTGTGTGGATTTATCATTAATTGAATTTACTTTCGAGATAATCTTTCATCATAAACAAAATTTAGTTTTCGTTATTGTTTTAGTTATACATGCTTGTTATAACATTTCTAAGAATTTGTACTTAAAAATTAAAAATTATAAAATTACGAAAATATTACTTATTTTAAGAAATAAATTTATAGAATTTATTTTTGTAATTAATTTAATTAAATAAAAATAAGGTTAATAAAATTTCTGGACTCTAATATTTTACATGCTACAGTTGAAAATGTAATACCCTTCTTTCCCAAGTTTTCCAAAAATAGAAACCCAACCCCCTCCCTCTCAGTTTCTCTGCAAAATTCAACTCTCTCCCCATCTGTCTCTCTCTCAAATCTTGCTGCCATCTCACAACCTCTTGATTCTGGATCTGGAGAAGAAACCACATCTGAGCCTCCTGCTGCCTCCACTCATAGCCTCTCTTCTTCTAGGTAAGCCTCTCTTTGTGGTTTGAAGTTCAATTTCGAAATTCAACTTGAATTCCTGCTTCCATTCAGAGTTTAATCAGGTGTTCATCCTTTCCATGTGGCTGAATGATGAATTCTTCTAGGTCAAGCTGAGGAATTCTGCTCCCCCTCTCTAGGTTGTCTTCACTCAAGTATTCACCCAAAAATAGGTAAGAGGAGCTGACTTTTCACCCAATTTTCGTATGAAAGGTGTTCATAAGTGATAGAATAGCTTGATTATGTGTTTAATCTGTGTTTGGAACTGCTTGTGTGTGAAATTGAGTGTTGGATGAAGTTGAGCGAGCCTGCATATGAAGAATAGATGAGAAATCCTGGTAATTTCGCCCAGGCGAGTAGCTCTCGCCTGAGCGAAAATACTAGAACATCACCTCTGTCACTGCGCGAAATCTCGCCTAGGCGAGCTGGAGTCGCCTGAGCGAGATAACTTCTCGTCTAGGCGAGCCAGTTTAGCCTGAGCGAGAGTTCGCCCATGATTTTTATTTTGCTACTGTAAGATGTCTCGCCCAGGCGAGAGCAGCTCGCCTAAGCGAGACAAACTCTCTAGCTTAGGCGAGACCCTCTAGCTTGAGCGAGATTCACTGCAGAAATTGAGTTTCTTCCCTGTTTTGATTAATTTCAGCTGTATTAATTGAATTGGTGTGATAATGGTTAGTCTTGTATGTGACTCTTATGCATGATAGTCAGTGTGATGATATTGTGTGGAATTGGTCTGTATTGTGTGATGATATTGTGTGGAATTGTGTGGAATTAGTCTTGATTTATTCTTGGTTCAAGTTAGCTTACCCTTCTTGCATGTTGTGTGTTCTTTGTGTCTTCTATTTTTGTAATGATCGTCCTTATTGAATGGCGTGAGCAGATAAAGGCGCAGGTGAGGATACACCCCTCCTAGATCGGAGTTGAGTGGTGTTGGACGCTTTCAGCTGTTATTGTCAACTTTGGGCCTGCTTAGATGTTTTGGGTGTTGTAACCTTTTTTTGGCTTTGTATGTGCTGTATGTATGGATAGTACATGTATAATTATTTTGAGGATGACTGCATTGTACTTTATACTGGCCTGTTTCTATCCACTGCTTTTGAATTATCCAAAATTAAATGTTCTTTTTTATAGTGTGAAAACTATTAAATTGGGATGTTACAGAAAAAATTGAGAAAGAAACTTACGAAAAATAATTGATTATTATTATTATTATTATTATTATTATTATTATTATTATTATTATTTTAGTAGTGAAGAAAATTCTTAAAAGTTAATTTTTCTCTTATAATTGCTTAAAAATGTAAACGTATTATATATTGATACGTAAAGTATTATTTAAAATATTTAAGTTATGATATATTATATATTATGATATTATTAGAATGATTATGAACGTTATTTTTCTCAAAAGAAACTTAACACATAGTAAACAAGAAAATAAAAGTATGCCATAAAAAATAAAGAAAAAACATTATCTTTAATTATTAATTAACGATTGAATAAGAGGAAAAAAAATCTCGTAAAATACTATGGTAAACTTAGATATATTAAGGTAAGATTATAAATCTCAAATATAGAGACCGCTATCGTTCCTTACCATTTCCTTACTCTCACATAATAACCGATAAGATGTTTATTTTATAATTAATTGTTCATCAAATGAATGTGATTACACATATAAGACAAAAATATATATATTCCGTTACAACATTATTTCTTAAAATAAGACAAATAGTGAAGGTTGTGTGAGGGTTTTTTGTGTCAATATCCTTGCTAAGAAACCTATTACAGGTTATAATCCTCAATATCTGAGTTATTGACATTAAGAGAAGAAGAGTGATGAAGAAAAAATTTGCAAAGATGAAAATTTGTGTGAGGAACTTGATCAACAACTACACAATAATAATATGGGTACGTACATTTGTTCATATTGATTCCTTCTATTAACAATGCAACGAATATGTTTTATACATGTTGAGTAATATTGAGATGGTTGTTAGTATTAAATTGAGTTGAAGTTTATGACCCACTTTATACATTATATTGGTAGAATTTTCTTTTACTATAAAATGTTATGTATATTGAAATTTTACATAATCAAACTGCTTATTGAGAGGAAAGAGTGAGTTGTAAATTTGAGTATTATGTTTATAGAATTTTAAATATTACATAAATCATCTTAAGAAGCTAATATAAAATTTCTTATTTTTATTTGTAATTCTTTGAATTTTAAAAGTTTGAATCCTTAGTATCATACTTTAATGTGATGGAATCTTTCGTATGAGTATGTCTAGTTTTCATCTTTACAATATGTGTATAGGTCTAGTTTTCATCTTCAGGGTATCTTTCTCTTTATTATTTTTTTTTTCAAAATAATCTTATTCTTTAATTATTTATCTATATACCTATTTTAAAAAAAAGTTTAAAAATAAAAATAATTTATCAAAATTTAATCAAGATTTGAGAAACGTAATTATTAAAAAAAAATATGATAATCAAATTCAATTAAAAAACAATTATGAAAAAAACATATGGTACACAATTTTTTCTTCTATATTCATAAAAGAATAAATATTAAAAAAACTCATGAGATAAAAAAATATTATTTATTAATCTAACATTTCAGTGTCAAATGATAAAAAAGAGAGTTGCTCTTTATCTTCACTAATAACATAAAATATATGAGAAATACAAAAAGAATGAGTTTAGAAATATAAAAAGACCGAGTTTATGTCTATCTTCCTATTTTCTTGTGAAACAAAAGAAAGTATGTGATAATGAAAATATGCAAGAAACTCAAAAGATAATGAGAGAGAACATACAAATATCTCAATAAATTTGTTTATATTTTATTATATTTAATTTTATGTTTTATTATTTATTAACATTAAATGTTATACTCTATTAAAAAATAAAAATCTACTTAATCTAATTTTTTCTAATATAATATACTACATATAATTTAAAATCTTTTAAAAATTTAGGAGGGACATGGTGATCTATTAAACACTAAGATCTGACTTTAAAGAAAGTTAAACATTATGTTATAAAATAAAATATAGAAGTATTTGAACGATAAGGAAATGAAAAATTTCATGGTGAAAGAAAAAAATCTTCAAATCAAATGAAAGTATGAATGAAAAATATAAAACAAAAATTATATTATTTAATAAACTATAAAATTAAGAATTCAAAATTGGTAATTACATACCGAACAATGTATAAAAAGAGTATAAATGATAAAATGGTTAACTATGTTTTTAATCATTAAATTATTCAATAATTTTTGTTTAGTCCATCTTCCAAATTTTGATTCAGCTAGGTCCATGTCTTTTCAAAATTTTGGTGAAAACTAACTGTGTTAGTTAGTTTTTCTTTATGTGGCAAATAATAATCCAAGTCATCATTTCATTAGGAACACGTGACAAATTATTTAAGTTAAAAAATAATTTTATTTTCTCTTACATTTTCTTCTTTCCCAAATCATTTTATTTTCTATTTCATCTTCTTCTTTTTCAAGGGGGGCACCTATCACCACCAGGGTCAGTTTAAGGATAAAGCTAGCAAAGTCACTCGCTTTAGGCCTCCAATAAAAGAGGGCCTAAATTTTTTTTTACTGATAATATTTTTTTATTAATTAATTAATTATAAAATTACTTTTAAGAAAAATAACCTCAACAAAATATTTTTGTACTTATATACCTCTATTAAATTAATTATAAAATTATGTTTGAGGTAAAAAGACCTCAAAGGAATATTTTATTACTAATATAGCTCTATTACATTAATTATAAATTTACGTTTAAGAATAAAATGTAATTAAATTATTATTAGTGTATGTTAATTTTTATTGGTATTAAAAATAATAATTAATGAGTTAAAATCTTTATTTAGTAAATTATATCTTTTTTATGAAAAAGAGAATAATTAGCTATTTCTATTCTCTTATAATTCCATTTTCTTCTTTTATCTTTTTTATCTCTTTGTCACTTCCCTTGCCTCTCATTACTTTATTCTCTTCTAAGAGTCATTTTTTCAGGGTCTTGCATATTACATTCATTCAATCTCATATTGTCCGTGTATACCAATTTTTCACCCTCACTTTTTGTTAGTATGTTTTTTTTCTTTCAAATTGTGTTGTAGTTTTTATTATGTTTTAGATTTGTACTAAAATTAGAAATGTTATTCTTTTGTCCAGTTTAGTTTTTCCGTACTTTTTGATTTACGAGTTTCAAGAGTTTTTTTGCATATATTTTGATGAGGAACTGAAATTTTCCTATAAAATCATTACTTAGATTAAGGGTTAGTCTTTTGGTAGATAATAGATTAATTTGAGCGTAATTCAAAGTTGGGTTTTATGTAATCAGATAATTCAAGTTTAGTAAAAGAAAAAACTTAGTGTCGAGTTGTGTTAAAAATATGTAAGCCATGAAAGTAAGAAGAAAAGATGCATACAGAAAACGCACAAGAAAAGTTTGGGTGAAAAACAACTCAAAGAGAGCTTGCTTGCTTATTGATTTATTATAACCTTTGTTCAATATATAGAGTACAATGTCTTATCATATAGAGGGAAAAATAAAAACTAAATAAAATAGAATATTTCATAATAATAAAAGAGAATCAAATATATGATATCTCTATCAATATAAATAAAGGCAGGAGATATATAATATCTTTATCATCCCTTCTCAAGGTGCGTATGAAGATTGTAAAGGCCCAACTTGGAAGTAGCAACCCGGAAAGTAGAAGGATGTAGGGACTTAGTAAACATATCAACAAGTTGACTTCTAGAAGGAATATGGAGGAGGTGAATAAGACCATCAACAAGCTTTTGTCGAATAATGTGGCAATCAAGTTCTATGTGCTTGGTTCTCTCATGAAAAGTGAGATTCTTGGCAATGTGAATAGCAGAATTGTTGTCACAAAAGACAGTGTAGGGAGTGGGAACAGAAAAATGCAAATCCTGAAAAAGGTATTGAATCCATTGTAGTTCACATGCCAGGGATGCCAAGGCGCGATACTCAGCCTCGGAAGAAGACCGTGAAACAGTGGTTTGTTTCTTAGACTTCCAAGCAACCAAAGAGGTGCCTAAGAAAACACAATATCCAGAAACAGAGCGTCGGGTAGTCGCACATGTTGTCCAATCAGAATCAGAAAACACCTGAATTTTAAAAGAGGTGTTAGATTTATACAAAAGGCCATATCCATAAGCATTTTTCAAGTACCGAATGATCCGTAAAGCTTGCTGCATATATGGTTCACACGGAGAAGAAACAAACTGGCTGAGTTGTTGGACAGCAAAACTAATACCAGGCCTGGTGTTAGTCAAGTAAAGTAATCGTTCAATCAGACGCCGGAAGGAAGAAAGATCTGGTAAAAGAGCTCCCTCTTCGGCATGAAGTTTGATAGAAGGATCAGATGGTATTGGTGCAGGTTTACATCCAAGCATCCCTGTCTCTCAAATGAGGTCCAAACCGTATTTCCTTTGATTCAAAACTAATCCATCAAGAGAATGAGAAACTTCAAGGCCCAACAAATACTTGAAGATGAGCTTTTACAGCATTAATTTCAGCCATGCTATTGCCAGTGAGAACCACATCATCGATATAAACCAATAAAGCAGTAATATCAAAGACAAATTTCTTCACAAAGAGAGAGTGATCAGCAGAGCTTTGTGTGTAACCAAGAAGAAGTAGCTCTGAAGTTAATTTTTGATTCCAATTACGACTGGCTTGTTTTAAACCATATAGAGGTTTGTTAAGCTTACAAACAAGATTTGGCTGGGGAAGAGAAAGACCAGGTGGAGGCTTCATATAGATCTCTTCATGTAAGTCTCCATGGAGGAAAGCATTGTCAACACCCAACTGATGAATAAACCAATCACTAGCAGTGGCCAAGGCTAAAAGGATGCGGACAGTAGTAAGTTTAACAACAGGAGAGAAAGTTTCAAAATAATCAATCCTTTCGGTTTGAGTAAAACCCTTAGCCACCAACCGTGCTTTAAACCTATCGACTGTGCCATCTTGTTTATGTTTGAGTTTGTAAACCCAGGGACAACCAATTGGCTTGATGTCAGAAGGGGGAGGAACTAAAGTCCAGGTCTGGTTTCTGTCAAGAGCATGTAACTCAGCATCCATAGCCTGTTTCTAGCAGTCATGTTGAGCAGCTTCTTTAAAGGAGAAAGGTTCAGCTTGGGCAGATATATTATGACAAAAAACAGTTTGGTCAGAAGAACAATTATCATAAGAAACAAAAGAATGCATTGGATAAGGTGTTGAAAAAGTAGAGCATGAAGTGGAAGCAGCACCACAATAATATTGATCTAAGTATCGAAGCCTGTTTTTCACTCTATGAGATGTTCTAAGATTAAGATCAGTAACTTCAACATTATCAGAAACAATACTAGTAACAGGGTCCGTAGTAAGGTCAGTGGCATGTGAAACAGGTAAAGTTGGAAAGTCATACATGCTAATATCACAATTATGAGAATCATCAATTGAAGCAATATAGTTATCAGAAGGCAAAGAGAATCAAAGAGAATGAGTAAGGAAAAATATTTTCATGAAAGATAACTTTCCTAGTCACAAAAATAGACTTGGAGTGAAGATCATACAAAAGATATCCCTTTGTTCCAGATTTATAACCAAGGAAAACATATTTTAAGCTTCGAGAATCCAATTTAGTTCTTCCAGTATTGGCAGAACTAGCGTAAGCCAGACAACCAAAAACTTTTAGATTAGAAAAATCGGGTTTAGTAGAATAGACCAATTCATAAGGAGATTGATCATTGAGAAAATGAGTGGGTAACCTATTAATTAGATGAACAACCAATTTAAGGGAATAGGACCAGAAAATGTTTGGTATTTTTGCTTGAAAAAGAATAGCACAACACACATTAAGAAGATGTTGATGCTTCCTCTCAACAATCCCGTTTTGTTGAGGAGTTGCAACACAAGAAGTTTCATGAAAAATGCCCTTGCTATTATAAAAATCATTAAGAAGAAACTCTTTGCCATTATCGGAACGTATTTTCTTAAGCTTGCAAGAAAACTGATTTTCTGTCAAATTAATAAAGTATTGAAGAAGAGATCTGACTTCTGTTTTATTTTTAAGAAAAAGAATCCAAGTAAATCTGCTATAATCATCAATTATAGTAAAAAAATACTTGTATCCATCAATGGAAGAGACAGAAATTGGGCCCCAAATATCAACATGGATAAGTTCAAAAAATTGAAGCGATTTACTCGTGCTGGAAGAATATTTCAGACGTTTTTGTTTGACAAAAACACAAGCAATAATAGAAGGAGAAAAAATATCAGAATGATCAGAAACAAGAAGCTGTAAAATTTATTAGATGGATGACCAAGTTTCATATGCCACAAGTTACAAGGACTAGCATTATTAATGAAAGTAGAATGTGGTAAAGAAATATTTGTGTTAGATATACTCAAGTTACATTTGTCTTGAGAACTATCTAAGAGATAAAACAAGCATTGATGTTTCCTAGCTGCTCTAGTTGTCTAGAAGGTATCTGTCTACACAATAAGACAAGTATTTTGGGAGAAAACCATAAGACAATTAGTATAATTAAGCAATTAAGGAATAAAGATGAGTTGAGCAGAAAATTCAGGGACAAAAAGAGTGTTGTGAAGGATAAGATTCCCCAAGACAATGGTACCCGAGAATTTAGCAATGACAGAGTTTTGGTTAGGTAATTGTATAGAAATAGGAATAATATGTTTGAGATTTTAAAATAAAGATTTAAAATGACAAATATGGTCAGTAGCACCACTATCTAAAATCTAAGAAGAAAAGGGAAAAACAAAACATGTGGGTTTGGTAGTACATTGATGAACAACAGTAGCTGTGGAAGAAGAATCATTGTGAGACTGCTGAATCAAGGTGAGAAGAGCTTCATATTGCTCTCTAGAGAAACCAAACTGAGCTTCAGCTTTGTCATCCTTCCTGGCACGAAGATCGGCAGTAGAAGAGACAGTATCAACCATACTAGCATGAGCCGAGGGCTTGGAAGGAAGAGGTTGGACTTTAGTATGTAGGTTAGAGCTTTGAGGCACACCATGTTTAATCCAACAAGAATCAGAGGTATGATTGGTTCGGTGACAATGGTCACAATATCTAGGATTACGGCCACCAGACCGAGGAAAGCGGCCTCGTCCACGATTGCTGGAGAAACCACCGCGAAATTTTTTACCATGTCCCTCGTGAAAGGCAAGATTGGCCGTAGAATCTTGAGAATTAGAATGAAAAACAGCCTTAAATTCACATTCTTGTTGAAGAATCAAAGAGAAAGTTTTCACCAAAGTAGGCATAGGCTCCATAGGCATAATTTGGGACCGAACCTGAAAGAATTTATCATTCAGGCCACGAAGAAATTTGATGACACAATCATCATCATGCTTTTTCTGAATCCTGGAAATCAAGCCACATGTGCAAGGAGAAGCACAGGTACAGACAAGAATTGTGCGATACAAAAAGAGTTCTTTCCAAAGGATTTGAAGGTGTGTGTATAATATTGAGAAATTGTGGAATCACCTTGTCAACAATTCTGAATTTCCTCCTGTAAATCGGCAATGCGAAATTTATCCCCGTGAGAGAATCGTTGAAGAAGATCAGTCCATATATTAGACGCAAACTCCATCCACGTAACAGATTGTTTAATGGCGGGCGTCATGGAGCGAGTGAGCCACGAAATTACCATTTTGTTATAACGTTTCCAAGCTTCATGAAAGGGATCATTAAAGGGGGGACATGGAAGGGTGCCGATAACAAAACAGTCATTGTTTTTTGTTTCTAACGCAACGAGCATATCATGTCGCCATTACAGATAGTTGTTATCGAAAAGAAGAAGCGACACCATGACAAGAGCAGGATTCTCACCAGGGTGAAGAAACAGGGGATGGGCGAGATTAGTGAAATGATCAAAGCATGGGTTAGGGTGCACAGGATTTGGGGGAGAACCAGAGGATGATGTAATATTGGCCATGGCAGGAAATCAACAAGAAAGAACAAAAAATGCGGAAGGCAATTTAAATCTGATACCATGTTAAATATGTGTAAGCCATGAAAGTAAGAAGAAATGATGCGTACAAAAAATGCAAGTTTGGGTGAAAAATAACTCAAAGAGAGCTTGCTTATTGATTTATTAAAACCTTTGTTCAATATATAGAGTACAATGTCCCATCATATAGAGGGAAAAATAAAAACTAAATAAAATATAATATTTCATAATAATAAAAGAGAATCAAATATATGATATCTCTATCAATATAAATAAAGGCATGAGATATATAATATCTTTATCAAGTTGAGAAGAACCTAAGTTTATTGAAAAACATATTAGACACAAAAAGAAACCATTTGATGAAAACATTGATAATGAAATTGTAAAATCTCTTCGAGAATCATTTAGAATTGATTTTTTTTTTTTGTATATTGTAGATAAAAAAATTACCACACAAGTAGATTTGAATAATTTAAAATATATGAAGATATTTTTTGTTTTTTATGTAGTGTTAAAAATTAAAGTCGTTAGATGATACATTTTTGTAAGAAAACTCCTTAAACTTTGAATTAATTTGTTGTATAATGATAGATTTGATTTATTTTCATAACTAAATATCTGAAGTGAAATTATAGATTTAAAAAATGATAAACCAATTAATATATTTAATTATATAAAAAATTAGATTATTTTTCAAATACATATATAATCTGTTAATTAAAAAAATGTTAAATAAACTTAATTATAATAATTTAATAAATAATTTTATATAAAAAAAATCAAAAATAAATTTTAAATCAAAGATCTCTATTTTTAAATTTGTTTTAGGCCTTTCACATTCTTGAGCCTTCCCTGACCACCACCACCCCATTCATGACCCAGATAGAGCCAAACTCGTTCCGACAACGTCACCGGTGCCACTCTTTCCCGTTTCCGTTCTTAATCTCAGATCAGAAAACATCATAGTGACTAGTCGTCGTGCCTCCATCTCTATTGAGCTCATCTCACTGTTGTCGTTGCTACATTCACGACAATGGACACGTCGGTGCCGCCGCTCCATCGGCTGCCGTTTCAACCAGACCCGAAAACAGCTAATGCATCTCTCTCCGCTCTTTGGTCTATGTGTTTTATTATTAGTGGAGAAAATGTTGGGCAATGGAGGCTGAAGAAGAGCATTAATTAGATGTGAACACAAATGTGGAGCAATGGAGGCAGAGAAGTTTTGGGAAGCCTTTGATAACCCGGGTAGAAGAAAGACTTGAAGTTATTCTTCCATGAGAAATTATTCTTAGATTTCGTGATATGAGAATCTCATTTTTATTAAATTCGTTAGTCAAAAGATTAAAAAAGAGAGTTATACAGAATTCTATAAAAACATAAAACTGAAACTTTTAACAGAATTTGTTTATAATATGTGACTAGAATAAAGGAAAATAATAATGTGGATAAAATAAAGGAAACAATATACTAATAATTATCACTAATTTTAATGAGTAACTAAATTATTCGGTTGCTGCAAAACTTTATATTGCTGTTAGACCTTATGTTGTGATGTTTTTAGTTATTTTCATTTGGCCAAAACTTTGATAAAAATGATTAAATAAACATTAAGTGATAGCCAAGTAAATTTGAAAATTAATTATAAAATAAATAAAGAAATATAAAATTAACACATAACAAATTATAAAATACTGAGAAGTCATATTTTCATCAGTGGAGTCATATAACAGTTACAATTTTATTCTTAATGGCTGAAATGAGATCCTCACTTCAGAATATATATATATGGTTGCCTTATTTGAAAAAAAAATCAATATGTTAATATTTTAATTATTTATTTTTATTTTTTTAAATTTAAATTAGAGTATAGCGCACGGATATTATGATATTCGTACCCGCCCGGTTAACATACCGGTATAAAAAATACTTGTAGCTATTACCCGCGGATATCCATTTCCTATCCATTACGAGTTTTATCCGCAGATATCCACGTGTACAAATTTTGTTGACATCCCTAATTAGAATCATGAAAAATAAATAATCATCTCTGTTACAAACTAATTACATATGCCCAAATTTTCAGTTATGACAAAACCTAACATGTTCTATTTATAATCCCAAACAATCCCCCAATTTCTCAATTGTGAAATTGCTCATAGAATAAACAATAAAACCATAAACAGAACACATTAAGATAAAAAAAACATTAATGAAACATCAAATGTAAAGAATATAAACTATAATCTAGAGTCTTACATCAATCCTCCAAAAAAAGAAAATTAGTTCTGCATAATGAAAAGAAAACTACAACGAACGGAAGGAGAGTTTCCCCATTTTTCTCTTTCTTTTATTTTCTTTTTTATTTAAATCCTTGTTAGTTCACGTCATATTAAGATTTTTCGCTGAAAAATCCACAAGTTGTGGAAAAATCCATAGGCCACTTGTGGATCCATCAGACACCTATGGAACTCGCTGTTACCTGTGGAACTTACTGTTTTACTTCCTTCACTTTTGACACTAACTCCCTCCAACTATGATTGCACCTCAAAACACCCTTCAAAATACCTTTGTACACAAACAATGCACTAACCTAAATGTATGATGTGAAACAAGATAATGCATGATGAAATTATTCTAATAATGCACAAATGAATAAAAATAACCTAAACTACTGCATGAAGGCACATACATTTTGTTTGTTCATCACATAACTAAGGAATTTCCATCTACCAACTATAAGTTAGTTTTTCAGCTATTGATAGTCATTTCTTCTTGCAGTTATTAATTAAACAAACTTGGATTATACTAATTGGCTGGAATTAAACATATATATATATATATATATATATATATATATATATATATATATATATATATTTGTTTTCACGTTGAGAAGTTAATCCTAGATATTTTTTAGTAAATTTATTCCCTTCCCTTTTCCTCTTATATTGTATCCATTATGCATATGTTGTTGCAGTAATAAAAGTCATAACAAATTTGAATCTTATATAATCATATATAGTTTCATTACTAAAAATTCTTATATTACATGAGATTTTTCTTGTAAATTTGTTAAAAAAATTTACAAGAAAAAACTTTTTTCTACCATTTTTTCTAAGAATCTTAATTGGCAGGTAGTTCCTTTGTGAGTCATTATTTCCTACAAAATTATAAAATTTGTAAGTATTTCCTACAACATTTATTGTGAAAAGTGTTTTATACAAAATATTTTGCAAAAAATTTGGCAACAATTTTTTGCAAATTTTTTTTCATAAAAAAATTTATAAATATTTTCTACAAAAAAAATTCAAAATAAAATTGACAGAAAATATGAGTTTTTTTAGTAGTGTTTGTTGATAGACCCATGCTACGAAAAAACTCATCTTAAATCATAATGTTTTTTAATTGGATGATATTTTTTAGTTGGTGTCATTTTGGAATTTTGAACTATTGATGATATTGACTAATAAGTGTTCAATCAAATGATTATTATTTATCTATGCTTTTAGAAAAAATATGAATCAAATCTGTTTCGGGTGTAGGGACCAAGAGCCTACTAAAGAGCCTCTTCAAGCTTACTCTACTTCCCACTGCAACGGTAACTTCTCCCTGAAAATTCACTCCTTAGCTCGATCGACTGGGATGACGATCGGGGTACCTGTCTAAAGGGCTCCGATGCTTAAGCCAGTAAAGAACCGATTGGTGTATCAGTACAGCTACTGTAATAAATGCGAATTTTAAGATCCTCACCAACCTACCTTAGGGCCCTATTTATAGTTTTCGGTGTGGGCCTGTGATTAAGGTTCCTTAATCACGGCCCAATGATCCTTTAATCAAGATTACTGACTCGTTTAACGTTAATTAACCCGATTGACTGGTTGTTTGACCGTGCGACCGATGGCCGCTTGACTGGATTATTTATACTTCGTTTTTAACAAGTGAACGATTCGTGTATGGCTGACCGACCGACTACGCAAGTCTAGAGATTGATCAACGGTTGGTTCATTGATCGCCCTTTGTTATGGTTAGGTGCTATTCGTGCTTGTCCGATCGACCGATGTGCCATTACCGATGGGCTCTGACTTATTTGTCTAACTGTGGTTGACTTTTAACTTATTTATTTAACCGTTTGACCGATGGTCCAACAGTTTGTTCATCAGCCGTTCGACCGATGGTACGTGATTTGTTCGTTTGGCCGATGGTCCTACAGTCTACTCACGAGCCGTTCGACTGGTAGTCTTTGAGTGATGCTACGTGGTTTGCTTGTAGAACCGATTGACCGATGGGACATACAGCACAAAACCAAATTGTCCTAGACATTGATTTAATTGTGAAAATTAAAATCATGTTATGCAGAGTTTAATATGAATCAAACTCATGCATTATTTTCTTCAAATTAACCGTCAACACACGCACATTGAGCACCTCTACTTTTTTTTTATCTCCATCAGACGACAGAGCAAACCACAATCAATTGCAACACCAACTAGAAACAAAGAGACAAGGAGAAAGGGGTAGTTTCGGAGTTGCTTCCGTTGAACAAATGGGAGGAAGGAGATGTTTCCGCTAATGGAAGAGTTGGAGCGAGAAACCCTATACGTGATGACGTTGACGACAATTGTTGCGACGGCGCCGATGATGCCCAACCACGGCAAGATGTTGCCGACGATGGTTCTGGATGAATGGAGATTGAGGCGCGACATCCAACTCTTGGCTAGTGAAACTGGTCAGGACTAATTCCATAAATTTTAAAAACATAGGGACCTGACTAAATCAAAATTTGAAAAAGAAACTAAAATCAAAATTTTCAATAGTTTAGAGACCAAAATTGCCTTACATTAATTTTATCATAATTCTTCATTATAAAGTTAGACCAAGAATATTTATATTAACTTTATAACTAAAATCACACATAGGCAATGCAAATATTCTTTGTTATAAAGTTGGACGTGTTCAAACCACACTTTCATATATAATTTATTTGTCATTCCTAATTAAAAGTTAAGAAAATTAATATATAGATAAAGATACAAAAAATTAATATAATTGGAAATTGAGAGATTGTCTACACTAATTAGAAATAATATGTGAAATATATTAACCAAAACTACGGCAAAGATCAATAAGAATAGAGAATATAGAAAATGAAAATTTTATTAATTAAGGGATTATTTTATAGTATAGAAGAAAGAAAACTAGGCTAGAAAGCTTAAGAGGAAGATGACAATACTTCCAAAGTTGAGTTAGACAACTCAATAACAAGAAAACTAAAGATGATCATGCGGACAAGCTTGCAAGAATGCAAGAAAAAGTGCAAGAAGGATTGAGTATTTTGGTTCACTGACCCGCTTAAGTCTGTATCGTATAATTTGCAGTAAAATGTGTCTATAGATTATAATGTATCCACTTATATGAGTATTTAACAATTTTAATTACTTAAAAATTAAAAATTATAAAATTACAAATATTACTTATTTTAAGAAATAAATTTATAGAATTTATTTTTCTTACTAATTTAATTAAATAAAAATTAGGTTAATAAAATTCTGCAATATGATATTTGACATGTTACAATTGAGAAAATTGAGAAAGAAACTTAAGAAAAATAATTTTTTATTATTATTATTATTATTATTTTAGTAGTGAAGCAAATTCTTAAAAGTTAATTTTTCTCTTATAATTGCTAAAAATATAAACGTATTATATATTGATATCTAAAGTATTATTTAAAATATTTAAGTTATGAGATATTATATATTATTATATTATTATAATGATTATGAACGTTATTTTTCTAAAAAGAAATCTAAGACATCATAATAAATCAGAAAATAAAAGTATGCCATAAAAAAATAATGAAAAAAACATTATCTTTAATTATTAATTAACGATTGAATAAGAGAAAAAAAAAATCTCGTAAAATACTATGGTAGATTTAGATACATTAAGGTAAGATTATAAATATAAAATATAGAGACTCGTATCGTATCTTACCGTTTCCTTACTCTCACATCACAAAATAACTATAAGATCTTATTTTATAATTAATCGTTCATAAGTGTGATTACAATATAAGACAAAAAGAATTATATTATGTTACAACATTTATTAAAATAAGACAATTATTCTTAGTTAGTAAAAACATATATTAAACCAAAAGATAATGCTAGTTTGTTTCCCTTCTCGTTTCACCTTTTTATAATAATATCAAATTAACGTTATCATATCCGCTTTTCCTTAATTAGCATGTTTATCTTTAAATATTGGTGAAGAAAAAAAAAATGTAAGTGCTTAATAAGTTTTGAACTCTATCCACACACAAAAAATTTACTCCGATTTATATATATATAGTTTATAACACAGATTACGTCGTTGCAAATCTAAAATAAATCAGATCCCACAAATCCTCTGAAGTCAAACCGAATCAAATACAGAAAAAGTGAAATTTCAGTTACATCAATAAAAGAAATAATAAATCACTGAAATAAATTATAAAATTTGATGCCATAATTAGATCGTTGAGCAAATATTTTTCCCGGATAATAGAAAAAAAAAAGATTGAGAATTAGGAAATAAACACGTATAGTTTCACAAAATGGACTTTTTCATCCCACGAAATTACTAAAAAGGGAAACAACATGAAAAAGATAAAATCCAAAAGGTTTATATATAGACACAGAAGCAAAATTGTTATCACTAATTGTGTAGATAGAGGTTTTATAAGCGAAGAGGTTTTTTTGCTATAGCAAGAGAGGAAGAAAAAGAACAATGGTGAAGGAACAACCAATGACATGCCATAGGAAAAGTGAAGGTTGCTTGAGGTTGTTTGGTGTCAACATTCGTGCAAACAAACCTATTACATGTTGCGATCCTCAATCTCTACGTTCTTGTCATCAAGAGAAGAAGATTGATAAAGAACAAATTTGCAAAGATGTAAATGTGTGTGAAGAACTTGATCAACAACTTCACAATAATAATATGGGTACGTACATATGTGCATATTGATTCCTTCTATTAACAACATAATGAATATGTTTTATAAATGTTGAATAATATTATGATGATTGTTAGTACTAGATTGAGTTGAAGTTTATAGTTTATGACATCACGTATACATAAACTAATATTGTATTTGGTAGAATTTTTTGTCATTAAGAATGGTATATTTATAGAAATTTTACATAAAGAAGCTCCTTTCTTTTCCATTTAACTCGTCTTGCATAATAAATCCACATCTAAAAGGGAGCCCGCGAGAAAAATGCCTCCTCTATGAGATCTCGGTGCTACTGTCCAGCCCCACCTTCATTTTTTTGGAATTACGACTACTCGACTTTTTTTTCCTAAGCTAAGGGGAGGAGCTCTTCTTGCGTAGTATACCTTTTACCATCAATTTCAAGCTCGTATTAATAACCAGTATAATTCCGAACCTTTTGAGCAAGCGCTATGGAGATAGCGAATGCTAGCATTAGCCCAGCCATCCACATTGCAAGAGCTCTAGGTGGGTGTTCTTTCCAAAGATATAGAAGGTTAGTTTAGTAATAATAGTTGGAAGAAGAGTGAGAGAAGTTGTGAATTCAACTCTCCTCAATAATAGTGGGAGATATAAAATTGGTTTGAAAGATTCGGATTAAAGTGTGGAAAAGATTATGAGTTCAACTACTTCACTAACAAACGAGTTCAGATTCTTTATTAAATTTTTTTGATATTGTCTTCTACTGAACATTAGAAATATTTTATGTTATTGGTACTTCAAAAAATTAATATATTTTAAAGTATAGAAGAATCCAGTAGAAAATCTAAATTTCTAACAAAATTTAACAACTTTTTCATTTGTCAATAGAAAGTGTGTTTTTCCTGTAACATGTTTAAAATTTACAAAATCATTTTGTACATGGTTGGTTATTATTGATGTAAAATAGTTAACATTTGCTATGAAAAAGATTATTATTTTACATTTTAAAATACAAGATCAAAAATATAGAACAATTATATGATTATATTTAATAAATCCAATTTCACACTTGAAGTTTATATTTTTATATTTGCAGAAGATGATAATTAAAATTATGAATTGTATGATCTTTCAGGGAGAGCTACAAGAGTTGGTGATTTGGAACTTTCAAGAATGGTAAACTTGAGTTATGAAGAAAAGGAGAACGATAAAAATATGAAAAATTATAAGGATTTATATTTTGGTTATTTAAGGAATGATCCTGAGTATATAAGATCAAACATGAATGTTGGTCGAAATACAATGATGATGGATGCACGAAGAGAATCGATGATGAATTGGCCATTGAAACAAAATTGCAAAACTGGATATTTCTCTGATATCTTTCTTCAACGAAGACAACCATTCCATGATAAAAAGAACAAAGGTACATTTTTCATATATTTCTCCCTTCTTTTTCACATCACACATTTTTCAATAACCAAAGTTCTTATATTTATTCATTAGATTTTTTTTTTAATTCATAATTTTATAGGATTTATATCAAACAAGGTTCTTGAGTCTTCTGATTACATGTCTGATTGGTCATATTATATTTTCAAATTTGAACTTTTATAAAAATATTTAATATCTTTCATTGCACTTATATTTTTATTGAATTTTGACGCCAAATAATATATAAAAAAGGAAATTTTAAATTCAATCATTAAATTTTATTAAAATTAAAAAACAATAAAATAATCATGAAATAGTTTGCATTTTAATATATTTTAAAAGTATAAATTGTGTTAATTTTTATATGTACTAGCGTACACACCGGCGTTGTTGCTCCTGTGTACGCATTTTATAGATATACGTGATATTACATTAGTAGGTGATAATAATTATAAAATAATATATAATATATAAAATAAAATTATATTTATTAAAAATAAAGTGAGATATATCAGAAAAAATGAGAGAATAACTCTTGATAAATAAAGAGAAGAGATAGAGAATTTTATGAAAAAAGTTTATAAAAGTAACGGTCAATTTTTTAAAATTTAATAAATAATTATATTTTAACGGATAAAATTTGTATTTTGAAATATGGACACAAATGAGAGAATTTTGCTTATATATTCTAATAGATAAATAAAATATTAAATGATTTTATATACAAAAAATTTTGCATATATATATTTACGATAATTTTACTTTATATTATATTATATATATATATATATATATATATATATATATATATATATATATATATTT
>Ga0209589_1004219_pt1 | contig 24923 bp, 12 predicted proteins | sample CowpeawhiteBW_FD_187525 | JGI IMG/M metagenome (GOLD analysis project Ga0209589, IMG submission 187525) | Root nodule microbial communities of legume samples collected from California USA - Cow pea white BW (SPAdes) (version 2) | ecosystem: Host-associated > Plants > Roots > Nodule | place: USA...
TCCGGCGTTTACGGTGGCATATGCGCGTGACCCAGGGCTGGGGGTTGTGCTGTGTGGAAGATGATGGTTGGGAGAAGAAAGAGGCGTGGAGGGGATTTAGGTTTTAGGAGATGGGTGAGACACTTTTGCTCCGCGCATCCCCACTTTCAATCTTTGCACCCCCCTGTTTTCTTGTGTTGTTTTTTTTTCTCTGCGCACCCCTGTTATTTGCTAGCATCACACCCCCTTTTATTGTCAATTTTGGGCATGTTTTATATTTTACTTGTTGCACACACATTTTTACTGCACACACCCAATGCTTCATGCACCTCATACTTTAATTATGCACTCCCATATTTGTGTCTTCAACTTTTACCCCCTTTTTTTTTCCCACATTTTTAATATTTCAATAAAAAATCAAAAAAGGTTTGAAAATCATAAAAATTCACAAAAAACAAGAAAATACAAAAATACAAAAAATAATTTTATTTCACTTTAGTGTCTGTCCGACCGCTCGCGTCGTGTGACACTTTCTTTCAAATAATTCAAACATACTAAAAATAATTTCTTTTTCTTTTTGTGTCCGTCTGGTCGTCCGCACCGCGTGACACTCTTTTTTAAAAATACCAAAAATAGTTTTTCTTTCTTTTTTCGTGTCTGTCCGACCGCTCGCGTCGTGTGACACATACTTTCAAGTAATTCAAAAATACCAAAAAAATATAAATATCAAAATATAAAAATATCAACATTTTCAAACAAACATATTTTTTAAGAACTACGTGATCCTTGATTCTCCACTGTGAGATACGTAGGAGCAAGGTCAGTCCTTGTCAGGTTCACCTCCCAAAAAATCAAATCTTTTTCTCAACTAAGTTTTCCAAATATCTTTTTAAGAACTACGTAACCCTGATTTCTCATTTTTAATGAGAATACGTAGGACCAAGGTCAATCCTTGTCGGGCCCAAAAAACAAAAAATTATTTTTGTTTCTTTTTAGTATTTTTGTCTTATTATTTTTGGGGAAAATTAATATTTTGAAAACCACATCAACTTTGCATTTTTTTAATTAAAGGGCGGGCGCGGTAGGGTGCTAACACCTTCCCTACGTGTAACCGACTCCCGAATCCAAAATATGGTTTTTCGCAGACTTGTCTTATCTTTATGGTTTTCCATAGTTTTCCATAATAACTATGGTGGCGACTCCTAAATCTTTTTTAAACCCGTTTTCTTTTTCGATTCGCCTTCCCGTCGCGATTCCGGTTGCGACAACTCCCAAACAATTAACAGCAACAACCAAGTCATAAACTCACGGAATGGAAGCAAAGCAAGCCAATATTCGAAATAAACAGGCAACCCTAGCTTCCCTTACCTAGAATTAGCTAGAGAAAGGGTTCGACTCCAACAGCGGGGACACAACAGTTCCAGGAGCAGATGAACGAGACAAATCAAGAAGATGGAACTAGACTCACAAGATCGAGATTCGGGTTAAACCCTAGTAGAGCTCTAGGGAAGGAGATAGGGGCTTGACGGCTGCGGTTTCTGTAGACTAGGGCAGATTAGGTCCGAATCCCATTTTTTGGGCCAGCCTTAAGGCCCAATCGATTTGGGGCAACCCTTAAAATAAAGGCAGAAAATAAATAGGTCTTACAGTATCTAATTTACAATGTATTAAGTAAATATATTTAAAAAAATAACAATTTTTTTTCATTTAATTAGAACTATCTTGTTATCTTTTTTCATGAATTAACTTCTTTAATTTTTATATATTTGTTTTCATTAATTAATAATAATTATATCTAGGTGACATTTAGTAAGTTTATAAGGAAAAGAAAGTGAAGAGGAATACAATTACCTAAGAATTGGAAGAAAAAAGCATTTGTTTTAGTTGCCTCATTGGAGATGTCTAAAATTACATCACAATCTAGATATCGTGCATATTAAAAAATTGTTTCTGACAACATAATAGGAACATTGATGGATCTTGAAAATAAGACAAAAGATAATATAAACTCTCGATTTGATCTTGCCTATATGGGTATATATACGTCTAGAGCTTCATGTGACTATGAGTGAAGAAGGAAAATACATATATCCGTATGCATGTTTTACCATGTTATATCAGTAAAAACATGCATTTTGTCAATTTCTAGTTCCAGATGGTTATTTATCTAATATTTCTCGTTGTATAGATGTCCAAGGTGGGAAATATGGGATCACTACAACAAAAATCACTTTAGACAACGACATAAAATTGTGATATAAATTATAAAAACCGTAGTCTAAATATTATACCACAAATTTTTAGGCGTGGTATAGGTAAGTGTAGTTATAGGTAATAGACAACGGTTTTTAGTATGACAATACTTTTGAAACTGTTGCTTCAAATCCTCATAATAGACAACAATTTTTTAGGTTGATTTTAGACCTTTTATATATTTTTAGACCACATTTTTTCTGGCTTTGTCCACATAGTTTAAAGCAACAGTTATATAATCATAGACTTTCATGATATTTATACAACATTTATAAAAATGTTGTTTATTATATGTTTAGGCCACATTTATTTAGTCGTTGTCTAATTTAGTGTGGTATAAACTATAAAATGTTGTAATGGATGAAATGTCATGATTGCCATGAATTTTTCTACATCGCTTTCTCCCTCTTTCAATACGCGGTGTTCTTCAAAAGGAAGTTTATGAGGCCCTAATTGAATTAAGTTTTTGTTTTAGAGAGTTATGCTCTAAAACATTGAGTCTAGACACTTTAGACATGCTAAAAAACTATAGTTTTAACCTTATGTAAGTTGGAGAAAATATTTCCTCCATCCTTTTTATTTACATAATGATCCATTTACCCATTCACTTAGTACATGATGCAAAGATTGCAGGACCAGTGCAATATCGTTGGATGTATCCAATTGAAAGGTGCCTTCATAGGCTCTAATCATATGTAAGAAATAAGGCTTGACCAGAAGGATGTATCGTTGAAGCTTATATTGCACAAGAGTGTGTGCACTTTTGTTCAAGATATTTGGAGGGAGTTGAGTCAAGATTAAATAGATATTGAAGAAATCATGAAGGTGATCTACATCAATTCGATAAATCAAAGGTAAAAGTTTTTCTATAACTTGGAAAACCATTGCATGCAAAAATGTATGTTGAGTTAAATGTAGTTGAACAAGAGCAAGCAAGAAATTATGTTCTCCAAAATTTTGATGGAGTCTCACCTTTCCTTGAGTAAGTGATTTTATAAATTTTATATTCATATTAATTTGGTTATATATAATTCATTATAACAATGTATTTCATTATCAGATTACGCAAGCAAGAAGCGGAGAAAGCAAATTCACAAAATGTGGAACAAAGGCATCAAAGAGAATTTTTCCAATGGTTCAAAAAATATGTAAGAATAAATTAAGTATATGTTTACTATTATTACATAGCTTGAGCACATTTAACTTTTTTTTTCACAGGTTTCACTTTTGAAAAGAGAATGTGACATCAGAATAAATGAGTCGTTATTCTACTTGCCTTTTGGACCAAATTCACGTGTTTTTCGATATACAAGTTATTTGATAACTGGTTGGAGGTTCAATGTCAAAGATCGAGACATGTCCTTGAAATCACAAAATAATGGAGTTTTTATTAGAGGTGACGAGAATACAGGTAATATATACTACTTTGATGTCTTGACAGATATTATTGAATTAAGTTACTTAAATGAAAATAATGTCATTTTATTTAAATGTGATTGGTGGGATGTGCATTCTAAGGGGAGAGGATACAAGGAAGACGTATGTCTTAACTAGTTAAACTCAACAAGTGTATTATGTTAAAGACACCAAAGATGCTAATTCACTAGTAGTAGTGAAAACTAAACCACGAGATTGGTATGATATGCCAACGGAATCTACAAATGAGGTGTGTCAAGAAAATGAAGACATTGGCTTAATTTCATTGGTATCTAATGTGTCACATAGTGAGCATGATTTTCCATTGCAGAAATGACTTAGTTCAATCCACAACTAATGAAAATTCATTCCCATAAATGTTATTTATGATGACGACGAAGAATGTGATGATGAAAGTATTCATTTTGTAGAGGATGAAGAAAATAATATTATCGAGAATGATAGTGATGATTATTGTTTTATACCATTTTGTAAAACAAACTTTCTCATTAGTTATATTTATTATTTTGATTATCTAGATTAATGAATGTTATGTATTTATTTATTTTTATCCATCTACTTATTTAACTATTTAAATGTTATATGTTAAATTTAATTTGAAGAGGACATGTTACTTATTATATAATAATAAAAAGAATAAAAATATCAACTAATAGATCATCTAATACATTAGGATGAAAAAAAAAATAGTAATTATAAGGTGGCACAGTGAAAATAAAGTATTTAGTAAAGAAACCTGAATTCAACTCATATCGCGAAACATGTTTTTTTTTTTCTTTTTTAACAAAAACTAATATTATAAAAATAACAATAATAATTAATATTATATGATCATTATTAATTTACAAAAATTAAATAATATTTGTATTAATTATATTCTTATCAAGCGAAAAATACTTTTATCATATTTATATTAATAAGTAATTATTTGTGACAAGTATATTTTGTCATTTTTACAATAAATTAAAAAATAATCACAATTTATATAGTTACAAATTTTGAATTCACTACTCTTAATTACATTGTTACAAAATCAAAATAATTTACTTTTTTTTTTAACCAGTTGGAATGTTATCATCGTAATAAAAATTAATATTATATTATTATTACTATTATTAATTATTAAACATTCATACTTTTTTATTAATTATATTTCTTTTAAAATAAAAATAATTCTATGCATGACCTTTTTTATTATTAAATAATTATTTGTGACATGTATATTTTATCATTTTAAAAAAATATGATAAATTATAAATGATCATATATAATATATAATTAGTAGCAAATTTTATATTTATCACTATTAATCTTATATTTATTGTGACAATTTTCTAGTTTCGTTACTATCGGTAGTGTTCTTTGTAATAAATATGAAATTAGTCACTAATAAAGAATAATTAATGATAAAATTTATATTTATTACTAAAATTTTGTCACAAAATTCCTAATTTTTTAGTGATTATACTAGTAGAATTTGTACTCACACAACGCACGAAATTTTCAAACTATTAATGTTTATTATATTAATTTGAGTTTATTAAAAGATAATTACAATTAAATTATTTTATTTTTTAAAATTAAATAATAATAATTTGGTTGCTTTTGTAATAACATAATAGTGAACTAAATTTGAATTAAAATTATTTAATAATTAACAAGGATTATCTATAATTTATATATATATATATATATATATATATATATATATATATATATATATATATATATATATATATAAGAGGATACTTTTTTATTTCAATTTTACTTTTAATTATTATTTTAAAAATTAATTATTTTATAAATAGTTTCTAAAAATTTCTTTTGCCTTTAACATTTATTTTAAGACTTTTTCTTTACATATTTTATTTTTTCTAATTTTACATTTAACAACTATTTTAAAAATTAATTACATATTTTTTATTTATCTTAATTCAAATTTATATGAAAGTTAAAAAATTCAAAAATACAGACACAATTTCGCCAATTATACTTAAGTCTATTGAAATTATATGCGAGTTCCTTCCTTTGGGCATTTGTGTGCAAAAAGGATTGATAAAAGAATCGACTTAGAGTACATCGTTATTAATAAGGATAAACTATATTGATTTATAAAAGAACTACAACTTCACATACTAGTCAAGTTGCGCAAGAGATTAAAGTGACAGATAAAAAATAGCAATCAAATCAAACAACTCAATTGTTAGTTATGTGTAAATTACGATTTTGCTATATGAAAAATAATAAAATTATTACATTAACTTTTGAAAAATAATTCCAAAATTTTGTTATTTTTATTTCGGTATCTAATTATTTAACATAATTTTTTTTAGTTTATTTGAAAACTTTCAATATAAAAAATCATGACAATATCAAACAATTAAAATGATAATTTATGCAGACATATATAACATAACCTAAGAGATAACAAATTCAAATATATAAAAAGTTTTGACTTTTAACCAACCATGAATCAACCACGAAGAAGAGTAAACGAATCAAGAGATATTTGAGAAACCTGAGGAATGACCAAACTAGCAATAGTGAGGCCAACAATAAAGTCAAACTTCAAGAGTTTGAAGGTGTACTTAGAATCACAAGAATAGGGAAGAGATATTGAGCTTCAAGAATTAGCTTTATCTTCGGTGGTTGACCCTTGAATCGACTAAAAGTTTCTTAATTTATAATGTATTATACTAGAATTTATAATCACACAATGTAAGAAACTTTTAAGTTATCAATATGTATTATATCAATTTGAGTTTGTAAAAAGTAATTATAATTAAAGTATATTTTTATAAAATTAATAAATAATAATTTGGTTGCTCTGTAATAACATACTAGTAAACTAAATTTGCATTAAAATTATTTGATAATTAACGAGAATGATTACAATGAAGTAGTCTTTTAAAATAAAGTGTGTATATGTGTGTGGGTGTGTTCCTTTGTGCATTTGTGTGAATAGAAGATTAATAAAAGAATTAACATAAAGTAGATTATCTTGATAGACTATATCGATTAATATAAGAATTTCAACTTCATGTTATGAGATCGGAGTGAATGATAAAAAAAATATCAATAAAAAAGAACAATTAAATTGTTATTTATGTATAAATTACAAATATGATATATAAAAAGTAACAGGATTATTACATTAACTTTTGAAAAATAACTCTAAATTTTAGTTATTTTTATTGAAGTATTTAATTATTTCACATAACGTTTTTAAGTTTATTTGAAGATTTTCAATATAAAAAACCATGACAATATTGAAGAATTAAAATGATATATAATTTATGTAGAACATATGTAGCATAATAACAAATTCAAATATATAAAAATTTTGACTTTTAACCAACCATGGAGAAGAGTGAAAGAATTGAGAGAGAAGTTAAGAAACCTTAAGGATGGTCAAGCTAACAATAATGAGCCCAAGGGGAAGAGATATTGAGTTGCAAGAATTAGCTTTGTCTTCGGTGGTTGGTCCTTGATTTGGCAAAGAGGATCAGGGAAAAAAGTTTCCAAATTTATAATGTATTATACTATAATCTATACTCACACAACACTCGAAATTTTAAAGTTATTAATATTTATTATATTAATTTGAGTTTATAAAAAGATAATTATAACTTAAGTATTTTATTTTATAAAATTAAATAATAATAATTTTGTTGCTTTTGTAATAACATACTAATGAACAAATTTTGTATTAAAATTAATTGATAATTAACGAGGATAATTATAATAAGGGTTAAATATGTTTCTGGTCCTTTAACTTGCAGTGAATTTTGAAATTAATCTATTTCAAAACTTTAGACCAATTTAGTCATTCATCTTTCGAAATACGTGAATTTAGTCATTTTAATCAAATTTTGTTAGGTTGATTTGATGTTTTGTATGTATTTCAGGATTGTATTTAAGTTGTTTATACTGTTTGACACATTTTTGTTTTAATGTTAAGTTAAATACTATATGAAAGGCGTTTGAAATGTCAAATAAATTTAACAAAATTTGATTAAAATGACTAAATACACGCATTTTGAAATATAAATGACTAAATTGATCCAAAATTTTGAAATAGATTAATTCCAAAATTGACTGAAAGTTAAGGGACCAAAAACATATTTAACCCTTATAATAAAGTTCATTAAAATTGTGTGAATTGTGTGTGTGCGCATGTGTTTCTCTGTGTAGGTATGTGAGTCCTTGTGTCTATGTTCGTGTATGTGTGTTTGTGTGGGTCTGTGTGTAGGGATGCAACGGGTCGAGTCGGGCATGGATAGTGCCTACCCGCAACCCAACCCGTATGAAAAAAAATTAATCTACACCCGCCCTCGCCCTGTTTACCTGCTGGATACCCTCATAAAAAAAATCCGCAGACTTTTTTCAACGCGCGGGTACCCATTGGATACCAGTGAATATTTTAAAAAACCTATTTTTTAAGTTTTTAAATGATATCAAACTAAATTGTAAAAACAATTAATAAAAAACAAATAGTACTTAAAACATTCATCCAAATAGAAGTCAATATACAACTAAATAAAATTAAAACATAAATCCAAATTAATAAATTAATAGTGCTTAAAACATACCTTCAAATCCAAATATAAGTACTTTATAAAACAAATCTTACAAAAGTAGCACTTTAAAATTTACCCTCAGTTTGTTCATCTTGACCACTTGATTCCTGAAACATAACACCCAATTAAAGTCATTAATAAATGACGAGTGACACTATTAGTAAAATTATAATAAAATATTAAAAAATAACTATTAACATCATCATCAATTATCTTCTCTAGTATTGTATTAAGCTTCATCTTATCCTCTTCCAATTTGGACGAATATGAAAAGAAAAATAAATTCATTATAAAAATTAATTGTAATATATATATATATATATATATATATATATATATATAATTTGATGGTGTTAATTTAATTAACTTCTATGTAAGCTTACAACCAATTTTAAACAAACATCAATTCCTCTAAAGCTTTTGGATGTTAATCTACATAGTGTCTGGATGTAATATATATAAGTAGTCTAAGTATTTCAATTCTTTTACACAAATACAATATTCAACTATAAATCGGTTGTCTTGAATTATTGCGCCCAATGCAATGAACTTTATCATTTCAACCATCCTATGATTTGCGATCCTTACTTAATTTATAGCGTAGGTTTAGGTGAACGTTTGCTGATAAGGTGGAAACCAACCATTGAGTCCATTAACATGAGATTACAACATATGAATGATATTTGGAAATTTTGTGGCTTTAATTTTCTTTTTCATTTTTCAATGTTTTTATCAATTTGCTAATTGTCCCGTAGGTTAGCAATTATGTGGAACAAACTCGATTAAAAATATGCAACTTTTATGCAACCAGTCCACATGACTATTTTTTGGCAGTTCAACTCTTCGCATAAAAGCAGAAAAAAAAGTGCTAAAATTATAGATGAATTTTAAACTTAGAAACAATGGAACATTATCATTATCCCGTATTTCCACCGCTTTGAATCTTAGATTCAGTCACGATAGCTTTGTTGTTTCAAATTACCAAATTCAATATGTAATTATTTAAATTTTATATTACTTTAAATTTGTTTAAATAGATTTATTTTATATTTAAATTTATAATTTTGGATTTTAAGTTCTATTCATCTAATTGAATTTGAATTAGAAATAAATTGAATATTTTTTAGATTTTAAAAATTCAAAATCAAACTGCAACTAGCTCATTTTAAATTTGAAATAATATATTGGATTAGGCCTAAGTAAGATACCATCAAATCAAGCTCATCTAAGATCAATCTGATTCACTTCAAGTTCATGTTTAGTGAGTCGGGCCTAATATAAATTGAATTCAAGAATAGATTGAGTTGGACCAAGTCAAATGGAGTTTGGTCGAACTGATTCAACTTAGGCCCAAGTCAACTTGAGCCTAGTCGAGCAGAGTTAGTCTAGGTTTAGGATGAATTAAGTTGTCTTGGACCAAATGTCGAACAAAGTCGATTTACGCACAAATTAAGTTGAGTCGATTTGGGTCGAAGTTGAGTTGAGCCAACCCAAATTTAAGTTGAGTTGAATTTTTTTGGATCTAGGTCAAAACAAGTTGGAAGACAATAAAGTTGGTCAAGCTCAAATCTAGTTGAGCCTGATCGAGTCCAAATCTACTTGAACTCATATGGAATCAAAACGAAACTAACCAAGCCGGATCAAGTAAGTTGGGCATGTATTTGATTGATACATTGAACCTACATTGGATTAGGACATTATCAAGTAGGTTTAACTCCAAGTTAAGTTTATTCATTAGATTGATCCCATATTAGATTTAATCTAATTGATAAAATGAATTTAATTAATCTATATTTAATCCAATTTAAATTAAGCTAAAAAGAATCTAAAACAAATTGAAATATTTTATTAAAATCCTTTACATCTAAACTAAAAAAAAATTCAATTCATAATTACCTCTACTTGAAATATTTTTTCTTACAAGACAATAAAAGAACCCAGTGATTGTACTTTTAAGTCGACCCCAGTGATTCAATTTTACTACTTATCTGATCTCAAAATTACTATATTAACTTTGTTTGCCGTATGAATGCTATGGAAAAATATCAGAGTGATGCTTTGTCTGGTCACCTTAGGTTTGGTATTTTATTTATTTATTTTTGACGTTCTATAACAATTGTACGTCGCCCCCATCGTGATTAGGAATATTTAGTATCAAAGTTGTATATGACGTGCATTTACATTCATCAATGTTCTTATAAATCAATTCCCTTCGTACTACGTCCTATAACATAAAACCAAAGCGATGAATTGCTGTATCCGAAAGAGAGTAAGAAGTAAAATTAGGGTTCTGTTAGGCACAAGTACAGTGCTTTTAGACTAATGTACTTTAAAAGTTTCCTGTTGGGTAACACGAAAATGTAAGTGCGCAACTACCACCTCAAACAACGTGAAGTCGTAGGAAAAGGGGTACACAAACCCTACTATCAGGATTTTTATTTTGATTTTTTTTTTCTCAGGGGTTTGGTGGGGTAACCACTATCTTTAGACTCTAACCAACAATTCGGATCATTTTGCTTAGTTTGTTGACTGGTAATTAACCAAATTAAGACCAATCAATGATTGGTTAGCTACATAAACATGAATACTGGTTTGTGATTCGTATATGAAAAGTGAAAGAGAAAAAAGAAAAATTACAAACCTAAGTAAATTTTTAGAGTATGAAGTTTTACCACAAAGTACTATACAGTAAAGAGGTGGGTATGTCAAAACTCAAAAGGAAATGCAGCATTATGTATATGCATGACAAAATCAGATCCTATAAAGTTAAATTCAGTACGCAACAATGTATCTTCATTTATATTGCTTTCTAATGCATCAACATTGAATGACATGAAAAATTAAGAAGGTCAAAGATAGGATTTAAGGAAGACAACTAAGGGGTGTGGTGTCACAGTCTGAATAATCAATGAAACTGAAGAGTCAAGTTAACAGAGAGTGGGAAACTCTATTCAAACATCATTCCAGTAATTGAAAATTTCATTTCTTAATAACACCAAATAGTAAAAGACTAAGTGACTATTAACCTAAATAAGAACGAACTAAAAATTGAAGCCCCGAATTTAATGAAATGTGTGATAATCTGAACCCTGTTGAAGAAAAAATGTGGAAGTGGAGAGAAAGGAAAGTATAAGTGAGCCGAATTCACCTCATAAAGGAATTACCATAGGCATTAATTGATAAAAATAAATATAATAGATGAATACATATAAGAACAATGATGGTACAACTTGATATAGCAATGCCTGACTAGGTAGTAAATAATGAATATCATCATCATCAAGCATTGAAAACCTTGGAAAGAGCTTGCAGCACATTGAGTTGGATCCTCAATTGCAAGATGTGTTCCGCCGTCTTAAGGAAGAGCCGGTCGGGGTTCATTCCGGCGCCACCGGGGACCAGCCGCTGCAGCTTCTTCATCCTCCTCTCCACACCCTCTTGCCTCCTCCTCCTCTTCCCCCACTTCACCTTTCTCATGTCCCTGCAACCCATTAATTTAGCACAATTTTGTGTCCCAAAGGAAGAAAATACTAATAAATATGATAGATTTGTTCAAACCAGAGAAGAGAAAGAAAGGAAAGAAGAAAATAATGATGATGGTAGTGGAAGAGAATGGCATGGAATGAGAAATGGGGGAGGGCTATAAATGAATGGAGAAAAAGGCAAAGTTCAAGAAACGGGCCATGAGAGCCGAGCCGAGCCGAGCCGGACTGATTTTCAAGCGGCTAGCGCGCCGAACAAAACATCATAGTAATAATATTATTATTTTTATTCACATGCTACACTTATATATAATATGTAATATGAAATAATCTCCGGTATTTATTGGTTGTAGGTTATTATGTGTATTATGCGTGTGGATTTTGGAGGAGACTCGGTTTCAGTTCGGCGTGTTACGGGCCGGTGGGCCAGGCCCACGTTTGTCGTGGAGCGGCCCACGCACGTGTCTGTCAGTGGCTGGCGCCAGCCAGATTTATGAACGGCTTGCGTTGCATACACGTGTCCTAGTAATCCTCGAATCCCGACAGTTGTTCGCTCCTGTCACGGGATCGGATCGGTTGCGTCATGCCTCATCGTAAATCCGAGTGTGAGTCAGCAAATCGTGCGGCTAACGATGGTCCTGCGATGGACCCCACGCGCGAAATTCGGTTTCCCACGTGCGGCCTCACATGGCCTTGTTCTTTCTCGTGTGGTGGTGGTGAGGTCCAACCAAATTCCAGAACACTTCTCTTCACCAGAGACTCACTCACCCTTGCCATGCCTGCACCCACCATCATTCATCTTTCCATTTTCTTTTTTCTACTTTCTTCTTTTTCTTCTAAAGGTTATAAAATAATATTAATTGAGACAAATAGCTAAAGTACGTTAGTTTAAGTTATTGAAAATTTAGTCTTTTTAAGACAAATTTACTCTCTTTAGATAAAGTTTTATGTTTTGATGTTTCGAAAGAAAAAATAAAGTTTATTACATATGTTTCTTGTAATAAATTAGTCTTAAAAATTGAAATTAAAAGTTTTTCTTCTTAACTAGTAACATTTTGTTAAACATTTAGAACAACAGTAGAAGAATCAAATTTTAAAATCCATGGATGATGTAATCAAAATCTTGAGGTCATGGTCCACTCAAACTAATCGGGAAAGGATTTGATCTATAAGGCTTGGTTGCGTAATATTTATGCTCTCAAACTATAAATAGTTATACAAATTTTCATTATTTAATTAAATGAGTTATACACCTGTTTAATTAACACATTTTCTGTTTGGTTGGTTAATTAATTAAGTTGGTGTATAGAAATACCTCTTATATTAGATGTCTAACCAGCATTATTTAGTTTGTTTTATCAGAGAACATATAGTGGTTCAAAGTTAAAAAAAAAAAAAACTCATAATTAATTTAATTGAATAGCATCATTTGTTGGCTGGCTAAGTTTAAAAAAAAAATAAAATAAAATAAAACCTTAGTGGTTAAAATATGTAGAAATTATGAATACTATATACATAGAGAGAGAGATTATCATTGAGTCTCTCTCTCCTTATCCTGATATTTATCATTGCTAGTGGGTTACACGAAACCATGTGTGATGCAACTTAGATAGAATATTAAGAAATAAAATGGTTGTATATTAAAGTATGAAATTAAAGAAATATGTATTGTTACTATGTCTTTGTTTATAATATACAGATACATTTCTTTAATGCTATGGCACCCCGTTATTATTTTAACTTTTTTCTAATTCCAGAAAGACCACATTAGATTTAGTTGCCTCCACTTTACGTCTCTCGAATTGATTAATTACATGGGACCAAACTAGTCTGGCTTCATAATTATGAACGATTTTTGGCTACATTTTCGTGATAATCTAATTAATATTTAATACGATTAATTAGGCCTTGCAGAATCCATTTATTATTCCTTTTTCCTTTTCCGATAACCAACAATTAGGTATACAAAAACTCTAGCACAACATGTTATTAGGACAGAAATCCGAATACAATTTAAAAACCTCCATTTGTTGAAAATAGTTAGGTAGAAAATGTCTTTTCAAAAAAAAAAACTAAGCAGTTAAATACACATGAACATAACTCAAAGCATTTAGGACACCTACGAGACATGTAACAATAAAATCACCATATTATTATAAGGTTGTTGAGTCTTTTACGGTATCAATTATAGCCTTCAAGAATGTTTTCAAACTTCTTGAATGCTATGAAATTAACTTGTTTTAAGTAATTTACACCTACATCATCCCAATTGCCTTACTTTTGTTGGATCAGTTTATGCTTGAGTTACGAATCATGAGTATTGAAATTTATGTTAGACATGTCTATGATTGTATTAGAAATATGTTTCTAAGCTAGAGTGAATGAGTTAGTAACTTTTCATTAATAAAGTAATGGATTAAAATGAATGTATATATAAATAAAAAATTAGAGAAAGTATGTGTGAGTGTTGGAGGTGTGGTATAGGTAGAGAAAGCGGTCCCCTTAATAGAAGACTAAGAAAGTTTGCAGGGTCATTGAAACCCATGCCATGTGACGGTTGACGATGACATTTTTGTTCAGAGATGAAGTTAAAAATTTATTACACACAAGACATCTAAAATCGAACACCTACATGCTTCGTACGAAGCCTAGTACACACAAAGACGACAATACCATAAGATATAAAAATGGTTAGTAATGGTGATATTTGACTCGCGGTGAAAACACAGTGTGGTTGAGTTAATGCAGAATGCTGAGGCGCTGCACTGGGGTGAGAACAGTAAGAGTAACAATAACAGTAACGGTAACAGTTGTTAGGTTACCAAGAAGTAGGAGAATTCACATGGGTTGTCGTAAGAAGTAGTAAATTGAGATGGAAGATGGTAGAGTGAGACCCATCTACTTACACAACCCTAGGATGTGCAAATCATTAATAACGTCACAGACCTTTGCTTTTGTCTCTCTGTAATTACCCTACTTACACATAAATTATCTGCACCCGCATAAATGGTGCTGTTCGAACTTCGTGTAACCATCAATTAATTCACCAATTAATTCTTACCCTTTCTTCCAATTCTCTCCCACCTTATTATTTTTAATTCATTGCCCCCCACCCACTTTCATTTTTAATGCACTTAATTCTCTTCGCTTTTTTTATTTTATTTTTATAGAATGCTATTTTTAATTATTGAAGTCTTATGGCATAATGGGCGTTTGACCTTATGAAGAAGAAGCTTAATGTCGTATCCATGGCTGTTTCTCAGAAATTCCAACTCCATCGGTGAAATACATTTTTAAATGTTTGTTAAGAGATAGAGACAAAACAGGCCTTTTGTGGTAATATATGTTTCGGTTGTCTTGATACCATCTTAGTATTTACAAACTTAAGTGATGCATGTTGGGTCTTAGATATCAATCATCACAATTTTGGGCAATATGGAGAAGAGTGTCAATTTCTTTGGTGTCAGTCCTTAGACATTGAACAGTAGTGTATATTATCTTAATGTTATCATATTTTAGCCAATTTTTAGGGTTGTATTGTGAGTTGATGAGGACCTATCATTAACGCTAATTGTACTCAAATTGAAGTCAATTGATTTAGTCTTTATATATACATACATATATATTACATATTTGCTTTTTAGGAATTACTTAAAGGTGTGAACTTGATTTTGGAGCCTATGATTCAAGGATTAAATTAACATAGTTAAAGGACATTAGGCTTGTTTTACCCTTGTTTTGAGGCTTGGGACAGTTGAACAACCCGAGGCTCATGCTTGATGCCCTAGGTTTTATGACATGTTTGGCAACTTGAGAACATACAATGTTTGTCTTGTGTATGCTTTTCGGAGTTTTGTCATTTAGTGTAAATCAATTGAATAGATCTTGGTCAATTGACTTTTTTCTCATTGATTCAAGGCTTGGCACTATTGTACAAGGACATATGACAGGTAGAAAGGATTTATTGGTGTCAAAGTTGAGAGAGTTATAGAAAATGCAGTTTTTTTATGACGTCGTAAAAACTTGTCATAGTAATATGACATGAGTTGACAACATTAATACAATAAATAGATTTATTATGACACATTCTTGAAAACTTGTTATAGTAAATCCAACTTATTATAACATATATTTGAAGATCTCTCATAGTAAGTGGATTTACTATGATAAGTATAATTGGATCAGTCATAATAAGTTTAAAGTTACTATGGCAACTAATGCAAAATTCATCATAGTAAGTTAGATTTTTTTTTATGACTTTTTGTTTTACCATTTTCTTCTCCATTTAATTCACCTCCAAATACATTTCATATCACTAAAACAAACAATTCCCAAGTAAATCAATTCCATATAGTTAAGTTGTCCAACAAACTTTAAAACATGAAATTATATATTCATAGACCTACAACCTTAACAACTTTTACAAATACTCTTCAAAAGATTGTAGAGTACTATAAACATAAGATTTCTACAAGTCATCAGCAACACTCAAAAGAAAGGAAACCCACTTTGTTCTAATTTCTTCCATCTCTCTACCTTCTAATAGGAATGAATCATTAAATAGCTATAAAAAAATAGATAATGAAGTTAATACAATATTCAAAGTCACAATTAGATAAGTATTTAGTCAATTTTTTATTACCTTATTCCATGAGCCAATAATATTTAGTCCATGAGTCATTGCAATTAGAAAATTTGAGAAATGTGCAAAGTTTCTTATAGATCATCCATGATTACGAGTACATAAGTAATGAGACAGTTCAAGAAAATACATATGAAAGCATGCCATTGTGCTTAGAATTAGGCTCCACACACTACCAGAAAAACGTGAATTACCGACGGATCCGTCGGTAACTGATGATTACCAAAGGAATTACCAACGGATGTATATGTTGAAATTATCGACGAACAACATCCGTCGGTAATGTACAGGATAAAATTTTTGTGTGTGTTTATCGACGGATTTACCGACAGTGTTCACTTGTTCATTTACCAACGGATCTTGGCAGTCGGTAATGTTTGTTTTTTTATATGCAGATGGATATACCAACAGATCTGCGTCGTCGGTAATGTCATCGATGAAATCAGAATTAAGAATTGGGATTCCCTCTGCACTTTCATTTCTAATTTTGTCTCAGCTTTTTCTCTCATCTCTCGCGCCCACGAACCGAAAGCCACCCACTGCCAATCAACCACTATGCCATCCCTACTCCCCAGTGAGACCGATCGGAGCCATGGCTGCCTTCCACTGTCATCTGCCTTCCACCATTGCCTGAGTCTCGTTGCGAAATATCGCCGTCGTGGGTAGCAGAAGTTCGAGTGTTGTCGTGGAGGGACGCTGCCGTGGGTAGTGGAAGCATCGGCCGAAGGAGGAGCCCTTCCGCTGTCACTGTCACACCGTCAAGGACGAGAGGTACGACTTGCTTCAATTGACAATGAAATGGTTCAATTTCTCTCTGCAATGCTATCTTGGTTTGAATTAATTGGTGTGTTGGTTTGAATTAATCGTTGTGTTAGTATGAATTGATTGTTGTGTTGGTATGACTTGGTATGAATTGATTGTTGTATGAAGAAATTATTGTGAATCGTATCAAGAATAAAATTAGTTGGTGTGTTGTTATGAATTGATTGTTGTGTTTGTATGAATTGAGTAATTATAGATAGAAGTGCATTTCCACCGAGAAGAACTAAAGCCATTGATTTGCCCATTTTCATAAATTGTGAGTTTGTTTACCTTTGAGATTAAAATTAAAGAGGACCTATCTTCAACTTTCACACTTTTTTCCCATTCATCCCTCTTAGGTGCAACTATTTGCCCTTGAAGCTTCAAAAAAAGAGGACAAGATAATTGAAGATATTATTATTATTGAATGTATTTGACCAAAATTTCCTTTGAAAATCTAATGCAATTGCATCCAATATTCCAATTCAATACTAGTGTTTAAGCTAGAAAAAATGATGTAAAAGATGTCTTAAAAATAAATTTTGAGTAACTAGGGCATGCTATACCTTAATATGAATTTTTGTGGCCTTGCAAGGACCACTAAGGTTTATGTTTTTCACTTTGAATACTCCATTTCTTGGCATAACTAGAGTTGGTATGCCTTATGATCCATATGTGAGTGTTTCTCTACCTCAACACAAGTTCCATTTAATGCCTTTTTGAGTCTCCAATAGCTAGTACAAGTTTTAAGACTGAATATGAAAAAGTCAACTCATGGTCAACTTACCAAATTTTTAGCCAATTGAGTGCATCTTTTGCCATTGTTTTTGTAAGTTTTTTTTTGCCCTTGGTTCACTATTTCTGCATCAAAATATGCCACACAAGTTAGTCACTCTAATTCAAAGAAAAATACATAAACTAAGTTCTTTAACTAGACTAGTTATGCATAAAGTAAGTCACACAAGTTAGCTTCCACATATCAATTTTAGTTTTCCATGTTATTCCTACCTTTTAGCTTAGTTTTCATCATTCTTATACTAATTAAATTGTGTTTGCATCATTGCTTAACATTTTCTTTGCTGATTTGGGATGTCTTAACTCATTTTGACCATTTCTAGTTCATTTTTTGGGGTTTTACTAGGCAAATTTGAATTAGCTTGTTAATTATGAGTTCTCATTTGTTCTCAACCTTTCTTTTGATAATTGGAAGTTGTCCAAGTAGTTCTATAAGAGTTATGTGTAGTAGTTTATTTAATTTCTAAATTTTTGGAGTTTTAGCATACTTTAGTGGTAGTTTTAGGTCTTAGGTAGCTAGATTTTGAGTTGTAGTCAGTTTTAGCAGTGTGAGTTGTTTTCTATTCATATTTTGCCATTAGAAACATGTTAGGATAGTTAGATTAAACTTCCATAGGTTATCTTAGTACATGCATACACAAAAGGGTCAATTTTGTAGACTAGTCTTGGTTTTAGGTAGTGATTTTTGGTAAATCATTTAGGAGATAGTTTGTGACTTAGGATTAAGTTTTCTTAAGTCATTTTAACCTTGTCTAGGTAGTTTAGTGGTACTTCTACCCATGCTTTAGCATAAACTTAGTTTTAACCTACCTTTAGGGTGTTTTTAGAGGTTTTAGGTAGTGAAATTTTGAGTTTTAGGTAGGATTTCAGTTTTGAGTTGTTCCTTGGCTCCTTTAGTCATTTTAACTTTGTTGAGTAGGTCATTGGTGTTGTTTATACCAATTTTATTGTACTGCTTGTTTCATGCACATTTTTTATGTGGAATTGTTAAAGTTTGGGTCTCCACACATCAATTTTCGTGCAACATGTTATTACAGATGGAACGACGAATGTTTCCGTCGGTAATAATCGGCGAACGGAACGATAGATGTTTCTGTCAATAATTACCGGCAGACTTGAACAATCCGTCGGTAAATGATTATTGACGAGAAGTTTACTGACAGATATTTTATCGTCGAAAGTCTGTCGGTAAAACATCATTACTGACGAATTATGCGCATTACTGACGAATTCTGACCGTCGGTAATTAGTGGATTTCTGGTAGTGACATCCTTTTAGAACTCAAAATTTTTGTTTATTCTTAGTTAACTGTGCTTCAGTATTTCACTTTCACCTTTTAGTATTAAATGACAATATTAATACTTTCATATTTAATATTATTATCATAACAAAAATGTTATGCTTATGAATTGAGTTAATATGTTTGTTATCTTTGTTAGTAGTATATATGTTATGATGTTATGTGTTTTCGCCTTTGTCTTAGTTTTATATTTTCTAAGGTTAACGGAAGTGATAGTTCTATTGTGTGGACATGTAAGGTTTAGACATGTGGCACATAGTTAACACTGTTACTATACTACTAATGGAAAAGACTTGATTGCAACGAATTTTTCAAAATAGGGGCTCAATTGAGTCAAATAAAAATGGGAGGACCTACTTGAGATTTTGATACAAAAATGGGGACCTCTGGAATGATTTAACCTATATATTATATTGATAGAAATTAAATTCGATAATTTTTTTATTTTTGTTTTATAAAATATAATATTTAATGTTAATAAATAATAAAATATAAAATTAAATATAATAAAGAATAAAAAAAATCATTGATATACCTTTTATGTTCTCTCTTATTGCCTTTTAAGTTTCTCACATATTTTATTTATCTTCCACTCTTGCATGTTTTCTTTTATTTTTATTTTTAAGAAAGAAATTAGACACAAATTCATTCTTCCTACTCTGATTTTTCATCTGTTTTCTTTCCTTTTTTAAAGATAAAAAAAAAGTAACTCTCTTTTATATCAAATATTAGTTTAATATTTAGTATTTTTTTTCATCTTATAAGTCTTTTTGTATATTTATTTGTTTATGAATATAGAAGAAAAAATTATGTACTATATGTTTCTTCATAACCATTTCTTAGTTCTGACTTGATTATCATATATTTTTTCTTTTAGTAATTATGTCTCCCAATTTTTCATTAAATTTTGATAAATTATTTTTAGTCTTAAACTTTTTTTTAAATATGTATATTAATGAAAAATAAAATAATAAATTCATTTTTTAAGTAATAAAAGGAAAAATATGTGTGAAGATGAAAACAAAACAAATTTACTTTTTTATATATTTTCAAACATGATATTAAGGATCAAATTATTGAATTAGAGGAATCATTTCTTAAGATTCAAGGAATTATAGATAGGGTTTCATATTAATTGTTTGGAACTTATACTAGAAAAACATTCTCAAATATAAAAGTATCCAATAAGTGAAAGGAATTAGAAAAGCTTATTTAGGATGGGATCTATGCTAAATACAACTTCAAAACTGTCATTTTTCTAAGGAGAAATATATAAGGACATTTCAATACTAAATTAGATATACTTTTATTATATTAGTGACAATGATTAAATATATAAATTGTTTTAAATATATGTTATTTTGACTACTTCGAACTCTTTGGTCATGATTCGTCACTGATCATAAAAAAACACTTATCTTTGCCTATATATTATATATTATGTAAAGTCTAACCTAAACACTATTTATTATATATTTTGTATAGTCTAACCTAAACATTGTTTCCTTATATTATGTATAGTCTAATCTAAACACTCTTTCGTCTATTTAGGCCTGATATAATGTATAGGTTGTAATGTATTATTTATGATAACTTAAAGAGAATAACTTGTCTAGATGATATTTTATATCTTAAAGAAAACTTATATTTTGATAAAGCTTTATCGACAAACTTTTGACAATGCAGACGTGACACTACCTTAATGGATGAAAGAAAGGGTTGATGTGACTTGGAAAGAGAAAAATAAATTTTTGTGTGTTATAAAGAAAATTTTGTAAAAAAAAAATTGTCAAAGTATCATAATCTAGTCCTATGTCATAGTATGATTTTGATTTTAAGCATAAATCTCCTCAAACCTTTCAAATGTTTTGAGATAAGCGAAGAAAGAATAATAATGACAAATAATAAGAGAACATTTACTTTTCATAAAGGCTTGACAAAAGAAGTCATGCAAGTTTAGTTTCATAAAATAAACACACACATGTTAAGAGAGCGTGTTTTGAAGTAAAGACATTGTTTGATCAAAAACACCTTTTGTCTTATGCTTCAATAACGTTTATTGTTATTAACATAAAAATGAAGGATCTTTTGTGTTTTAATTGGGTTTATTGTTTATTACATCAAAATCAAAAATGAATGATTTATAAGCATTAATGGAACAACGTATCCAAAGATGAAACAGAATAGAAGATATAAAGTTGATATACGAAAGTATAGATATAGAGATGATTGAAAAGAGCAAATGGAATTGTTGAATGTTTAAAAGATGTAGAAAAGAAAAAGTAATGGTGATGAGAGTGAAGGTTGTGTGGCAGCGTGTTCACCGGAAGGAAAGCCAGTCTCATGGTGTGTGGTCCATTTGGGGACGTTGGTTGCCGGACTTCTGGGCCTTGTCTCCCTCCTCCCAATCTAATTATTCAACTCAATCATTCTTCTTTCAATACCTTCTTCTTCTATCTTTCATTCATTTTTATCAATATTTTTCAAATACCCATCACCTTTCAAATGTCAATAATATTTTCATGTCTGAAAAAAAATTGTTTTATTATCTGTTTCATTACTCATTAAGCATTTGTGAAAAAAAATACATATCTTTTTATACGAAAAATGTCATTATCCACAAATATCTATTAAAAATATCAATTTAATATCTCTTATCCGGAACATACAAATTTTTTTTGTTATCCCTAATTATAAGAGACTAAGATATTAAATAAGTAATACTTTTGTTAAACAAGTTCATAATTTCATGGTTTATTATATATTGGAGGACCAAATTGGAATAATTATATATATAATGAACCAAAATAGTATATCACAGCAAACATTCTTTACATAATACATGATGAATGAGTAACAACAGATTGCATATTTTATCATAAGCTCTCTTATGAGTTTTCTCCTTTGTTTATTTTAATACATTCTTGTGTTGCCTACAAACAACGCTAAAGAGTATATAAAAAATTGAAATTAAATAGGAATGAACAAAAACTACTAATTTTAATGAAATATTATTATAAGAGTTAAGTGGATATATGATGATTGGAGCAGTAGAATATGGTGAATGAATTGGTTCCATGTGGGTGATCATGACTTTTCATTGGGCAGCAAATGAATATTGGTGACAAGTACTCATCTCTCTTAGATCAAGTTGCAGTCATAAGAATGGCCGACAAATATCTTCTCAATTCTAAGCTTCAATTACTTAACCAAACTCTCCATTCTGCTGCATGCCTTTTCAATTCAATTATTCTCAAACATTTAGTCGAAAATTTTTAAATTGATTTCGTTTTTATTTGTTTTAATTACGTATTGAAAAAGTGTTTTAATTGTTTTGTTTTTAATTATTAACAATGTTAATTATTTCTCATGTCAATGCTAATTTGTGATTATTATTTTACAAATTTTTGTTATCACATATAAAGTTTTTGGTGTAATACATCATAGAACAATGTCATGTGTCGATCAGTATAAATGTCAACTTTCATTACTGTGATTTCCATTTAGACGATATATAAGTTCTTTAATTCAATTTAATTCTGATTCTTTTTTAAATGGAACAATATTGTCCTCTCTAAATTAAAACTACATTTATAATTCGTATAAATGTTATACTGAATTTTTTATTAAAAATAAAATTTTTAACATATTCTACAATATTATATATTATTAATCGATTTTGTTACTTCATGTTTTTGTACAAGATTAAAACTAATTTATAAATATTTTTACAAAAGAAGTAAATATTTAAAACTAATATATTATTTATTCATTTTTTATAAGAATAAATTAATTAATATTATTTATACAAATAACAAATTGGATCATCTTTTAATTGGAATCAAATTTATTATTTGTATAAATGTTATAATAATATTTATATTAAAATTCATTAAAAAATATAATTAAAAAAACGTGAGTTAATAATATATAATAATTTAATATGTTAAAAAGTCATTTTTAATAAAAAAATATTAATATAGTATTTATACAAAAAATAAATTTGGTCTCAAGTTGAAAAAGAATAATATTGCACTATTTTAACAAAAATTAAAATTAAATTAAATCAAAGAAATATATATATATATATATATATATATATAATAAATTAAAATTAAAATAATGAAATTTGACACCAAACACGTAAGATTGTCTTGTCGCATGACAAAATATTTTACAACAAATACATAATTACAAGTGATAATGCACTTAACATTTTTCTTTTTTGAAGACCTATTTAAAAACCCTTTTCAAAAGTTAGAAGGTAATTAAGGCAAAAATGAAAACGGAAACCAATTTAAAAAATTTGAACCAAAATGGACTAAACGAATAATTAAGTTTATAATCTACATATATATCTCATGGATGATCCTCTTCACAACCATATCACAACCATATAGAAGGAAATCATTTTAGTCTTCCATTCAACTTTTCAGAATATATATATATATATATATATATATATATATATATATATATATATATATATATATATATATATATATTTAATATTACAGGATTGCAAAATAAAAGAAATGAAAATGAAAACGAAAATGCAGATGTAATTAAAACAAAAGAAAAACTGCGGTAATAATAAAAGAGAGAAAAAGAAATGAAAAAATGATTAAAAAAAATTAACTCAGGTAAAGTTTATATTTTTCTCTAACTTTATTTTAAAATAGAAAGTGTTTTATTACAATTAAAAGATCAAAGTATCTTTGCATGTGTAATCTTTAACAAATATAATTATATTATTTTCTCCGTATGCAATTTTTTTTTTGTATTTCACTCTCTACATAACTAAATAAGAAAGAATAAAATTATAATCGTTTCCGTTCTCTTCGTAGCAAACAACTTAAATAATTATCTTATCTTTCATTTTATCTTCCTTTTATTTTCTTTTGTTTCATTCATAAACTAGGTAAAACATAAGTGACACGATGATGACAAGAAATAAAACGTAACTGTGTACAAAATATTGTAAATTGTTTTTACAGAAATAGAAGTTGACTTTAGTAAGAACATATAAGAGTTGAAAACCTTAATTAAATTAAACATGTTGAAAATCTAGATATTTTAAATTGTGTTTTTATTAAATAAATGGTTTAATTATTCGGATCATACCCATTTTGGTTCGCAAATTTCAAAATGGTACCCACTTTGAACTTTATCTCAATTTAGTACCCAATTTTGATTATTGCATCAATGTAGTATCCTCCGTTAAGTTTTCACAAACGCCGTTAATTACCTTGTCACGTGTCAGTCTCTGAATTTTTTAATTTTTTAATTTTTTTTATAATTTTTTTATAATTTTTGAATTTAAAAAAAATGTCACGTGTCAAAAACCCTTTATGTGACACGTGGCATTGTCAGTGACACGTGGCAAGGTATCGCCACCTGCCAAGTGTCATTGTCTTCATTTCAACTTAGTCCTAACATGTGTCTATTTGTTTCAATTTAGTACCCATATATGTTCATTGGTTTCAATTTAGTACCCAATTTATTTGTTTTAATTTTGTCTAAATATTTTTTTACAAAATAGAGAAATATTGTGTCTCCCTTAAGACCAAATTTATTATTTATATAAATGTTATATTTATATTTGTTATTAAAAATGACTTACAAATATGTTATTCATGACTTTTACTATTAAC
>Ga0209589_1004220_pt1 | contig 24915 bp, 10 predicted proteins | sample CowpeawhiteBW_FD_187525 | JGI IMG/M metagenome (GOLD analysis project Ga0209589, IMG submission 187525) | Root nodule microbial communities of legume samples collected from California USA - Cow pea white BW (SPAdes) (version 2) | ecosystem: Host-associated > Plants > Roots > Nodule | place: USA...
ATATATGAGTAGTTTCATAGTAATCTAATAACAGATAGATCAATAAATTTAATAAACAATAAATTTCATCAAGATGAACTTTAACTCATAATTCTGGTGGTACTGTATCATTTCAAGAACGTATCTATCGTTAAGCATATTAAAATACTATATTTCTACTCAAAATCATTAGAATTAAGTTAGATAATTACGAAGGATATATATATATATATATATATATATATATATATATATATATATATATATATATATACTATTTTGAGTGATACCACCACACACCTATCACATTTTGAGTTTTTAAATTCATAAAACTGGACATAAACATGAGTGATCCAATATAGTAATCGCGAAATGCTTTCATAGTATTTTAGACTTTTTAGTTTGGATTTAGCTAACAAGGTACAGCATCGGTAAGTAAGATGAAAAAAAAATCTTCACATATGCAAACTTTTTGACAAAATCGGAGTTCAGACTTCATAATTAAATTCTGATGGATCAAATTGTCATGAGTTTATGGTTGCGCGATATAGTAAGAAATGGGAAAAGACAAATAGAATCCATTGAGTAATTGGCACTGTTGTGAATGAAATTATACCTGGAGAAGGAGGTATTGTTTTTCCCAGAATGCTTTGTGATCGTTTTCCACAGAACAAAGATTCTCATCGTCGTCACCAAGAAGGTTGCCGGAGTTGGATGAATTTACCGGCGGGTCCTGGAGATCCTCCCAGAAGCCAAAAACGGTGTCGGAAAAGCTTACGAATTCTTCATCAGAGTCCATGGCTGTGCACATTGCTCTCGCAGGGGCTTATGTGTAAGAGAGAGGGAAACTGATACTTCAATTTATACAAAAATAACCGAAGATTTACGTGCCATGGGGACCCACCATACGCCATCATTGAGTTCTTCCTGAAAACTTCTGAGTAATGTGTCTATGGATTGAATTAGATAAACCCTAAACAATCCCCTAAAAATCGTGAAACTGATGATAGAGTTTTATAAGTTAAATTACCTTTATTTTTATTTTATTTAATTATGTTGTATTGAAAAGTTCAATTTGATTCCATATTTCTTAAAAGTTTTAGTTGCTATCGGAGGTATAATTATTAAGATAGAAACACTAAAAAAAACTCTTAAATAATGATAAAAACTAATTATTAATATAGAAACACTAAAAAACTATTATAATATAAGGATAAGAAGTTAAAACATTGGGTGCTAATGAACGAATTTATAATAAAAATTATTTTAGTTATTAATTATAATTTTTTTTAAATGATTTTAGTTGTCAATAATTTTTAGTTTAATAAATTTGTATCTATATTGGTTATCATAGTGACTAATTATTTTTTATCATTATAATTAATTATTATTTAAGAATTTTTGTTAAAGTGAAAAATTATAAATATTTGCCATCACATGAAAATTTATTAAAAAGAAAAAGTTAAGCAATATAAAACATAAGGAGACCACACCAAACCCTTGATAAAAGTTACACGGTAGAACATTAGACCACTTGTATTATTCTTTATGAATCAAAGTTAAATTGACTAACTTTTCAACACAATGATTTCCCTCAAAGAAAAATATGAGAAACTTTGAATTGCATATGTTTACAAAAATGCAAGCATCGACGTCATCTCCCTCTAAAGACTCTAAGAAACAACTCGTTGATCCAAAAAATCAGAACAAACTAAAAAAAATCACTCTTTAATCAAAGCATCTGAAAAACCTCCCTCGAAGCATGTTCCAAAACATAAATGACCCCATAAACTCAGCATAAATAGAAGTCAACACCCATAAAAAAAACTGAAAAACTACCTACATATTCCTTTCAACTTCCTCAAGATATATTAGCACATGAAGTTAAATTAGGGCAACTCCTAGTTGCACCATCATTATTCACCTTGAGCCAATTAGCAGATGGAACTTTTCATATTACATCTGTAAATGAAATCACTCTACCATACCTAGAATGAATATTGAAATATATGAGCACTAGAAAAATTATAGATAGTATTACTCATGTGTTTTGTAGAGTTATTCTATATCATATGCACTAACTCCTTAATTTGAGAAATAGTAGAATAAAAAGTAATTGGATCCTAAAACCTACTATGATTTATCATCCTCCAATTAGGCACATCCTCATCTCCAGTAACCATTAAAAAAGAAAATTCGCATATAAATTGTCAATAAAAGAAGGAAAATTCCAATGAGTACTTGTCCAGACTGAACTAACAACAGAGTATAACCTTGCTCTATCAAAATAAGGAATTCTAGCCAATTCAGGTAAACAAATGTTAGAACACCAACGATTATTCCAAAGATTAATACAATCACTTTTACCTAGTGTCCAAAATGTATTTTCAAGAACAACATCATATACATGCTTAATATCATGCCAAATTGATGACGATTTAAAGGACATTATTTCTAATACTTAGACTTAAGAAATCTCATATGCATGAGTTCAGTCCAAGTCATATTGCCATAAACAAACTCCTAAGCTAAACGTAATAGATATGCTTTATTCTCTAACCGAATATTTGTAACATGCAAACCACCATTCATTCACCTTAGAAGGACACAAGATAGACCATTTAACGGTGAGCAGCCCCCGTTTCTGTGTATCCCCAATCCAAACAAACTTTCGAATCCATTGTTCCACCTCAAGAAGAAGCTTAATAGGTAATTTATAAACTTGAAAGGTATAAGACAACAAGCCAATAGTTACCGAATTTAATAGCTGAATTTTGTCGGTCATACTAAGCGATCTTCCTTTTCAAGAAACACCTTTATTACGAATCTTATCAACCAAAGGCTGAAAAACTGTACTTTAGGAGCCCCCACAAAAATTAGCACACCCAAATACGTAAAAGGAAGAGATTCGTGATTGCAAGAGACAAGTCTCTTGAGATGTCGAACAAAGAAAGCAGAAGCATTAGTAGTATAAAAGTGACATTTAGCAAGACTTACACATTGACTAGAGAAAGTGTCATACTCATATAAATAAAATTTCAAATGTTGTCTCTCCTCTGCAAAAAACAAATATATAATTAGTATACAGAGTGTGAGAAGAGAATTGTATCTCCCGAAGACAAACCATGGAAATCATATTATTATTTCATAATGTAGATATTTAAAATTTAAATTAATCATTATATTATAGTCTTAAAAGTTCCCGTGTTATTTTATTATAATTTGAAAATTACAACAAAATAAATTTCATATTTAAAATTTTTGTTATCTATTGTTTTCTTTTTTTTTTCTTTATTAGCAAGAAAATGTTATATTAATAAGAGGTGTCTCAACTCATTTATAAACATAGACAAAAGTTAGAAGAAAAATAAAACCGATTACACAGTAAAATTTGCTTCTTATATATTGTTTTGTATGCTTATTATTAGACCAGTACATATAACTAACTGATTTTAAAAAGTAAATAGTTAAATTGATCTTTTAGTAATAAAATACTATTATACAAAATCAAACTATTATTGTTTGGGAAATAAAGTTAGAATTAGTTTAATTTTACGAAAAATTTCTGATATCCACTTATATCCATGTTTCATAATTAATAAATAATGAAATATACTTATTTTTTATTATCAATACATTCTAGTGCCCTTTTATCATTTAATATGTGTAATTTATAAATATTTTTATACTGCCAAAAATAAATATGTAATAATTATTATAAAATTAATACTTTGTGATACTTGAAATGCTGATAATTAAAGATGTAAGAAAATATTTATATACACTATAAGAAAATTGTGTATATTAATGATAGATATAATTTGTTCATAATAGCAAAAATTTATCAATAATTTGAATTTATCAATAAATTATTGATGACTATAAATTTACATAAATTTTATTGATGGATATTAAAATTTGTTAGTAATTATTGACAACTACAAATTTATCAATAAATTTGTTGATAATTATAATTAAATTCAGGATATTGATAAAATTCGTGATAGGATTATTTTTCTTTCCTCCTTCTCTTCCTTTTCTTTTTCTTTCTTTTTTTCTTCTTCCTCCTCCCCCATCCACCATTACCATTATTACTACCACATTCATTGTCATCATTCAATGCCTCTTCCTCTTCCTTCTCATTCTTTTCTTCAACTCCTTCTTCTCACTCATCTCTCTTAATATGCAAAATTTATCGTCAAGCCAAAATTTACCAACGTAATCATCTCCCTTAATATGCAAAATTTATCGTCAAGCCAAAATTTACCGACGTAATTGATTGTTGGATAAGTTACTGACAAAAATATTTATTAGTAATACAAATTATAAATTAGCGAGAGATCTTATTGACAAATTTTATTAACAGATTCATTACCTATAAAAATATTTGTTAATAATTTAAATTATAAACTCTATCGATAAAGTTCATTAATAAAATTGAATATAAATCGATGATTTTATTTCCATATTAATAAAAATTTATATGGAAATTATTGTAGTAATAATCAAATTAAAAATATTTATATCATAAAAAAACTCATATTTATATTATTTTCTAAAATGTCCATAAATGTTCCAATCAAATCATAAATGCTACTAAGTAAATGAAAAGTATCTCAAAAATTCCATTTACAATATAGTGAATTAAATATAAAACATATATACTCCTCCCGGAAAAAAACATAAAAAAATCTTAAAATTAATAAAAATAATATATAAAAAGCCTTTCATAAAATATTCTTTTAGGAAAAGATATTTTAAATTTCCTTTTTACGAGGAAAGACGTATAATTAAGTTGAGTTTATAAAAGCAATTAAAATTAATTTCACTCAATCTTAACTTGGTATATTGTTTAAGTATAATTACATGGATAAGTAGTATTAATTACTACTGTTTTTTGGTGGTATTTTAAAAAGTTCCATACTTTTTTACTTTAATTTTACTTTAATTATAGTTTTAGCATTATAAGTAAGAATGTCAACGGAGCGGGTAGGATACAGATCCCATGTACCCTACCCACTAGACAAAACTTCATCCCGTACCCATACTATATCCGTTCGAATATTCGTTATGTAAGTACCTGCATATTTTTTAATATTTCCGAATATTCACGGGTACCCGCGAGTATTTACAAAAAAAAAATATTTAACAACAACTTCTAATCATAATTTCAAATAAAACTACAATGCATAACATTTATAAATTTCAAATAAAGTGCAAATAACTCATTTAAATAGTTTTGAATGAAAATTTACAAATAAATGGAGATTTTTTTAAATCAATTGATAAAAAATAACCCATTCAAAATTAATGAATTAATGTTTTAATCATTTTTTTTTAATTTAAATTATAATATTGTGGGTACAGGTATCCACGATACGGATACTATGACACCCATACACACCCCTTTAACATGCGGGTATAAAAAATATCTGTACCCGTTACCTGTGGATATCCATTTTCAATATCTATTTCTTACCCATTACGGATTTTATCCGCGAATACCCGCAAGTATGGATTTTTTTAACTTCCCTAATTATAAGTCTCAAGATAGCCTATAGAAAAGAAAAAAGAAAAAAAAAAACTTATGTTAAGGTAAAATTATTTCACTTTGATAAACGTGGTATAGAAGATCCATATCTGGATTTGGACTATTTGAAAAGCTAGTATGCAGTACTCTAAGGTTGATCGTGAGAGCTCTCTTTTACTAATATATATGTCTGATTCAGATATCCACTAATATAAATAATAATTTATGCCACAAGATAAGTGAATGTGTAAACAAGAAAAAAATAAAACCAGCTCTTATCCTTCTCAAAGGGTTATGCATTGCAATTGACTGAGGTTAGTAATAATAAATAAAAAAATAAAATTGGCTGAAGCAAAGAATACTGTAACATAAACCCTAAACCTAAAAGGAAACTGAAACAAATACAGTATACGAAATAGTATACTAAGAATTCTTAGTTATTATTACTATATTAATATGGATTAAATATGTTTTTAGTCCCTTAACTTTCAGTGAATTTTGGAATTAGTCTATTTTAAAACTTTGGACCAATTTAGTTTTTCATCTTTCGAAATGCATGGATTTAGTCTATTTAATCAAATTTTGTTAAATTTATTTGACATTTCAAGCACATTTCATAATAGTATTTGACTTAACATTAAAGCAAAAATGTGTCAAACATAATAAACAACTCAAATATAATCTTGAAATGCGTATGAAACATCAAATAAACCTAATAAAATTTGATTAAAATGATTAAATCCACGTATTTCGAAAGATAAATGACTAAATTGGTCCAAAGTTTCAAAATGGACTAATTCCAAAATGTACTGAAAGTTAAGGGACCAAAATCATATTTAACCTTATTAATAATAGTTAAAATTAAAAAGAGAAGTATATTTTAAAAGATTTATATCATCACCACCTACCTCTTGAATATTTCACAGCTCCTAATCTAAACATAAGAAATGACTTGGTGAAAGATAAAAGTGGTAATTTTCTTCAATGAACTTATTTATTTATCTTTTTTTCAAATAGAATAAATGAAATTTTATACATTATCTCTTATTCATTTTTTTTTTAAATTGACCTTTTCAGTGCTTTTGACATGAAATTAAAAGAAAAAAAAAACGTATTTTTACATCTCTTAATCCAAACACACCCTCAAAATCTAATCAAATGAAGCATAGTCAAAGATTCCAATCATGTTCATATATATAACATAATATTACCCATCTCCATTTTCTGGAATGTACAAGACACAAAATCCAGAAATTTGTACTGTGTTTGGTGAAAAACCTGTTGGGGATTTAGAGATAAGGTTGTGTTTGTTTTATTATGAAAGCAAAGATTAAAAGAACAGTTAAAGTGCAAAGTAGGTTGGAATAAAGCAGTACTTTGTTGGGAAAAGTAAACCATTCATCCAAAGTTTCCTGTTAAGGAGACAAATACAAATTGCCAGGCTCCACCAACTTCACAAATTCTACGTTGTATTTGTGAAATCCAAGAATATAAACCTTTATGGATAACAACAAATAACTACAATGTATTTTGAAGCAAAAAGCTACTATGAAAAACTGATCTATAACTTTGAGAGTTATAAGTTATTAATAATTCATTGGTGGAATTCTCATATTTAAACAATAATAAATCAAATGAACCATACATTAGAAGATAAATTATAAATTCACCTTGATCTATTTTAAATCACATGCATTAAACAACATTTAACTTGAAAAAGTATAACTAAAAAATATCAAAAAGTGAATTTATTCTATTTTAAATTTTGATCTTATGAGAATTTTTTTTACATAATTTGATCTTCAAACAAATGAAAGATGAGATCAAAGATAGAAGAAAAACGAATTTTTTTTAAAAAAAAATAGAGAAATTATATTTTTTATAAAATAAAACTCAATTAATAAAAATTATATTTATAATATAATATTTTAAACAATAAAATAATAAAGTACCATCTTTTAAAAATCACTACTACTTTTTATTATTTATTTATTTTTAGAATTCACGTAACATAGTTATTTAATCTCGAAAAACAATCATAGAAAAGGATAAAGATCTGGATTTCATTGTCCACACTACAATTATTTACATTAGAAAGTAATAAATAGTTACTTTAATAAATTGACCAATCTAATGATGTCTAAATAGCAGTAAATCGTTTAGAAAATTATAAAATTAGTGATAGTTGAGAAATCATCATTGCGTATATTAAACGAATACAAAAAAACTGTTGAAAATGTATAACAAAAACCTATAGAAACAGGAAAAGGATGTACTCACAAGTCGTTTTCTTTCATATCTTATAATAACACTTGTAAATAAAAATACTATATTGAACTAAGATATTTCCAAAATAAAACATAAATTAAATCAAAATTAATAAAATAGGTTTTAGAATTTGAGCACAATATGAGATGTTAACTATGTCCTTAGAAATAAGATAAAATGTACTAACTTAATTAGCTTTATCTGAATTCGAGTAAGGTAAGACAGAAGAAAATAACAGAAAATAGGTCAAGCTTAGGATTCTTTAAATTAAGAGAAAGAGTATATTTAAACAGAAACAAAGATGAAAATTATATTAAATATGATTGATGTAATTAACAACAACAAAATGTGTAAAAAATGACATAAATGTCCTTGCATTATTTTTATTAAAAGTATGTATAAATTTCATTTAAATAGTGAATAACTAAATTAGAATAATTATAACAGTTGTAAAAAATATTATTTAAAAAATTTATTAAAAGTATGCAATTATATATATACATATATATATATATATATATATATATATATATATATATATATATGGGGTTGAATTTTAATTATAAATATTTCAATATTACAGGCACTAAAACCCGTGCATGACAATGAATTTTTTAAAATTTTACTTTTAATAGTTTATAAATTATGGTAAGTGTGGATGAATTATATTAGAAAATATAAATTGATTATGTAAAGAAGATTTGAAAAAATAGTGTCAATTAAAAAAAGTATTTGAATTAATAAATTTCTGCCAACAACTTAACTTTTTACTCACAATAAGATTGTGATTCTCCCACAATTTCAAGAATAACTATATAATTCAAATCAGAATTGAAAGAACAAATATATCTATACATTCAACCAATTATAATATTTTATAAAAAAAATTATTATTTTTTCTATAAATTTTAATTGTTAGATAATTCCTTTATAGATAATTATTTCTTAAAAAATTATAAAATTTGTAAGTATATCCTGTAATTTTTTTGCAAAAAACATTTTGTGAAAAATATATTGGAAAAAAATTGATAGCAAATTCTTGCAAACCATTATTCATAACAAATTTTGCATGTTTTTCCTAAAAAACAATTTTCAAAATAAAAAGTTGGGAGGAAATATGCGTTTTTTAAATAGTAAATTAGATACCAATTTACAAAAAAAATATATATATTAGTTACTAAAATAATCTCTACTATGAATAAAAAGTTGTAATTGTTTCTAAATTGGTTTCAAGATTTAACTACCAAAGTTTTTCCTACCAAAAAAACTGGTCACTAAACATTAGTTACCAAAAGAATTAATTTATGTTGGAAAAAATGCAACGTCAATTAAGAATATTATCGTATTTATCTTCGAGAATCACCATATTAATTGAGAAATAGGATAAAAATAAGGAACACAAGAATATAACGTAGAAAGTTCAAATATGAAAAAAAAAATCGTGGTTGTTGTCCAAAGATAACTAGAGAATAACCACTATGTACAAATTTTTACAACACACAAAAAACACTTTGAACCCTTTAATCCCAAGTATACCCACACTCTCCCGAGTAAGAATTTAACTACACATCACAACACCCTACTACAAGAATATAAGAAAAGTCAAACACTAGCTCAAAGTGTCTTTGACTTGGGACAATGAACATCATGGAGTTAGAGCCTATTATATAGTCACTAACACCCACTCCTTAGTTTATCTTAGCGATGTGAGACTTTCAAGATGTATTATTTTCATCTGTCCAACATTCTTCACCTTGGTTAAAATAAACACATCCCGAGTAAGAATTTAACTACACATCATAACACCCTACTACAAGAATATAAGAAAAGTCAAACACTAGCTCAAAGTGTCTTTGACTTAGGACAATGAACATCATGGACTTAGAGCCTATTATATAGTCATTAACACCCACTCCCTAGCTTATCTTAGGCTATGTGAGACTTTCAAGATGTATTATTTTCATCTCCCCAACATTCTTCACCTTGGTTAAAATAAACACATCTGCATTGCCTATACCAGCAATCATACTCCACCATAAAGATTTCACTTGGAATTACCTAGAATTTTCACTTGGATTTAAGTCATCCTAAGAATTTCCACTTTGAATTAAACCATCACAAGAATTTTCTCTTGGAATGAAATCATCCAAAGTATTTCCACTTAAAATTAAACCATCCCAAGAATTTTCACTTGGAGTTAAACCGTCCCAAACATTTTCTCTTGGAATTAAATTATCCCAAGTATTTTTCACTTGAAATTAAACCATCCCAAGAATTTTCACTTGGAATTAAACCATTCGAAGAACTTCCATGCATCATGCATCAATGCTAACCAATGTCCGTATATAATCACCACACACCTTGCATCAATATTAGTCAATGCTTGTTCATAAACATCATACACCATGATGCAATGCTAATCAATGGCCATGCATAAATCTCACGCACCTTGCATCAATATTAGCCAATACCCATGTATAAAATTATCGCAAGAAAAATTCATCTAAGCAATCACAGTCTACCCAACCAAGAATTACCACGTGTCACAATCTGTTGGAAGTCCTACATCGACTAGAGATAAGACTAATTCACAATATATAAATGGGGAGTAAACCTCACCTTACAAGTCAGATTTGTGGAATTGAGTTAGGCTTAAAGCCCACTTCTAACATGGTATCAAAGCCAAGTTAGAGCTCATCCTAATAAGTTTTTTTGGACATTCTGTTCCACCCGATATAGGGCTACTAATGAACCACTCATTCATTTATAGTCCCACACACGAGATGTATATACCTCGGCGTGAGGAGGTGTGTTAGAAGTTTCACATCAACTAGAGATATGGCTAATTCACAATATATAAATGAGGCGCAAACCTGACCTTACAAGCCGGTTTTGTGGGTTGAGTTAGGCTTAAAGCTCACTTCTAACACAATCCTCCAATTTCAAATATGACCAACCAATAGATACCACATGTCACAATCCTCCGGTATCAAATATGACCAACCAGAAGTTGTCACATAATCTTCTTCTTCCTCAAGTAGATCTGCAACATAGTGAACATTTTGCATCGCACAACCACCATCAGCCCTCCATGCAGTCACCGCAACAACCAAATCAACACCCTTCGCCAGAAACCACGTCGCCATCGTATCGCCACAACACCCATTGTCAATAAAGCATTGTGCAATCCTTGCAAAAGGTCGCCACTAGAGATCTCGAGAGCTCCATCGTTTCCACACAGATCTAACGTTACCAAATGCTGCAATCCATCACACACAACAACCCAAATCCCTAAGCTACACCACACGAACAAGATCTGTAAACCACAGAGCACTTCCTCCATGCACATGCCGCAAACTACGACTCACATAAATAAGACCTCCATGCACATACCGCAAACTGCGACTCACACAAATAAGATCTTCATTGTGCATCACTCACTAGACCACACAAGTACCAACAACGGCATCCCCTACAGATCCAGGAGCACACTCGACACGAAACACGAACTCCACAACAAATCAATGACTCACCATCCTTGCACTTCACGAACCCAGTTGTAGATTCACCACGCCAGCACGACGTTGACAATGATCCTTCCATCAAATTTCTCATTAAAACTTCAACAAACAATGATGATTCTTTAACAATAAGTAATTAATCTTTTCTAATGTGGAAGATCAGACTAAGCTGCAACCAAAGAGCATACTAAAAAAAAAAAATTTACCGAACCATAACTCTTGATAGCACTTGTTAGGAAAAACGCATAATCAATTAAAGACATTATTGTCTTTACCTTCGAGAATTACCCTATTAATAGATACAATACAACAAATATATAAGATAAAAATAAGGAACACAATAATATAACATGAAACTCCAAATACAAAGAAAAAACTACGGTCGTTGTCCAAAGACAACTAGAAAATCACCGCGTGCAAAGTTTTACAACACACAAAAACACTCTCAACCCTTTAACCCCAAGTATACACACACTCTCCAAAGCAAATATTTAATTACACTTCACAACACCCTACTACAAGAGTATAAGAAAAGTCAAACATTAGCTCAAAGTATCTTTGGGCAAAGAACATCATGGACTTAAAACTCATTATATAGTCATTAACATTCATTCCATAGTTTATCCTAGACAATGTGAGATTTTTCAAGACGTGTTATTTTTATCATCCCATCAGTTTCTACTTAATTAGTAACCAATCTAGTGATCAATTATAACTTTATATTTACAATATTGACTATTTTAGTAACCAATAATTTTTTATTTTGTAATTGATATCTAAATTGATTATTGTAATGACTAACAAATTTTTATCACTATTATTTAAACGTTTTTTTTATAGTGTTTAAGAAGCTATTATAATTTTAAAAAATTTGAATTTTTTAAAATGTCTCATGTCAAGTAAAACTAAAGTTAAATTATACTATTTAGGTGAAATACGATTTTCATCTCACATGTCAATTTTATTTCATAGTTAAATTTTTAACATTTTCATTATTCCCAATGATGAACTTTTAACAAAATTAGTAAGAAAATATAACATTTATAATAGTTTAAAAAGTAAAACTTTTCTCATGCGCACACTAACATTTTTATCTTCAACTAAGATAATCCTATGCAAATCAATTTGCTTTTAAAATACGGAATGCAAAGTTATAATAATTGAATCTGATGACGCTACATCCACATAAGGTCACTTTATTTATGCATGATAATGCTTCATCGTAATAATGTTTACGTCACATTTTCCACTGAGATATATTGGCAATATATGAACCATTAATTATCATACAAGGCCAAACCTATTGGAACCTTAAAAGTATACAAAATAATGAAAATTGTGATGACAGGATCAGTATCGGGATATACCCCTACTATTTTAGTTTTGTATAAACCATTTATTTGATTCCAGCTTTCTCTAATCAAACCCTAATTTATCAAATGAATATTCTCCGTATTTAAAAAAGAAAGGCATAAACATGTCTCAGCTTCAAAATAGGGGTAAGAAAAAAATGAAAAAGAAACTGCGTGAACGTGGATCGAACACCAGCTTTCTCTAATCAAACCCTTACAAAAAAAAAAAAAAACATGTTTCAGCTTCAAAATAGGTATAAAAAGAAAAAATGCACCAGCCGGGAATCGAACCCGGGTCTGTACCGTGGCAGGGTACTATTCTACCACTAGACCACTGGTGCTTTCGTTAAAAATTTTGTATTGTATGTTTATATTACTAAATTTTATTTGGGCCTTAGGTTTGGTTCATTTTAGTTTGGACTCAAAAATTGTGAATGTGGGCTGAATGACTTTTGAGGCTTTTGATGATCCTGGTGCTACTTTTTTTTGCAAACTTCAACGTCTGAGACTCCTTTTTTAAGAAGAGTTGGTTTATAATTAACTAAAAGTATGAGTGCAATGCAACCATCTAAGTAAGTTGGAGGGGTTGAATAATAGCCACATGTTTATTTTATATTATATTTAAGGGTAGAAATTAAGTTACCTCATTGTTGTCTTTTTTAAAATGGATCATGTCACACGCTTATCATACTTAAATGTTCTTATGGTTGGACCTAAATACGAAAAAGGTTATGAAGGCAAATGAGAAAGTTAAGGTAGAACAAACCCACTCAATATATAAATAAGTAAAACATACCAATAATAACGTAAGACTATATGTATCCTTTCAAGTATACTTTAAGTGAAATTTCAAATAATGACAAATAGAAAAAAAAAATGGTGTTGAAACAGTTGTTATTCCAGAATTTACTTAATATAAATTAATCAATTTTAAAAATGATTAGCAATATTAAGAATTTTAAGATAAAAATTTGTGTTTAGAAGTGTGCATATAGAGATCGCAATGGGAGCACCATGAGTTTACCATCTCGAAGTAAAAATTTATTTACATTTCTATTTTTATAGGTAATGGATATAACTTCTTGTTTCATCATCATTTCATTAAGGGAATGGAAACACACATTATTCAAGTCGGAAATCTACATGTAAGTTTAAATTTCATATTAAATAGGTGAAAAATCAACAACATATAAAAGAATAGTCATAGATTTATTATTTTAAGGTTTTAGAATTAAAGTGATATCCATACTTTATGTGTGAATTTGACTTATATTTCATTGGTGTTGTGGGTGAATTTTGTCTCGAAAGATCTATCAAAGTCAAATGTTAGTCTTGGTGACGAGCTCAGACGAGTCCCTCTTTAGACAAACATTATTTGTCCATTTAATATTCTAAGTATTAATTAAATAAAATGTTTGCATAAAATAAAAAATATGATATTATTAAGTATTCAATGATAAAATGATACATATTTTTTTTCTCCAATATCAAATATAAAGAAAATAAATTTATAATTATTTAAATAACTACTAAATAGAAGTCAAATAATTATAGAAAAGTAAAAATGATCAAATGTGAATCTTAGAAATAAGATACAAAATTAAGAACTAAATAAACATTAACATATTATGTCATCTAAATAAAATAGATAGGCTTTAGTAATTTAAAGGAGGGATGAGTGCATGAACCATTGTATATCTCCTCCAGGGATGTCAAAAAAAATTTGTACACGCGGGTATTCGCAGATAAAACCCGCAATAGGTAGGAAATGAGTATTGTAAATAGATACCAACGAGTAACGGGTATGAGTATTTTGTATACCCTCATGTTAACGGAGCGGGTACGGGTATCACGGTATCCATACCCGTGGATATTCGTACTCATTATATTTTAATTTAAATTAAAAAAAATATGATTAAAACATTAACACATTGAAATTGAATGAGTTATTTTTTATCAATTGGTTTTAAAAAAATCTCAATTTCTTTGTAAGTTATCATTCAACACTATTTTAATGAGTTATTTGCACTTTGTTTGAAATTTATAAATATTATGGATTGTATTTTTATTTGTATTTATGATTAAAATATTTTTTTAAAGAATTAAAATTTTCTTTTGTAAATATCCACAGATAACCGTGGATACTTCCACGGATATAGATACAAGTACATGACGGATATTTATTCAGCGAGTAGGGTATGGAGGCTCTATTACCTGTACCCTACTTGTCATGCTGACATCCCTAATCTCCTCCCTACACGATTTAAAAAAATGGATATTACTCATATTCATGTCTAATTAATTTGGAGATTTGTTTTTGCCTAACGGCGCTTAACCAGACAAATTCAATCTCTTGATCATTAATAACTATATTTTGATGGCTAATTCTACTTTTTGTCCATTTATTTCATTCTAAAAAAATCCTTTGTTTAATAGAATAACACCAAAATATATATATATATATATATATATATATATATATATATATATATATATATATATATATATATAACACCATTGTATCTCTAGGATTGAATTTAAAAAATATGGTCAAATTAGAATAATTATGTATCAGTTGATTTACACTATGTTATTGAAGCTATTAGGAGAATTAATTAAACGAGGTAAATAAAAAAAATACTGTACATTTAAAAGTAGAATTTATTTTTGTCTGAAATAAAGTAATCAGATGTGAGAATAATAAATTGAAAGAATAAAAAAGTAATTCAATACAAAATGAAATTCTTTTTAAAGCTAAAATTTCACGCACTTTGTTTACACTACAAATTTGACAAAAATCCGTTGATTTGAAATTCATGAATAGGGGGCAATTTTTGTGGTGTTACCTTTTTCGGTTGGATTGTGTTTCAGAGCAAAGACCCAAACATTCTGTTTTTGGAACTCTGGTCAACCTTGATGGTGCCATTTTCGTCAACTAGGTTAAAGATTTTGTTTCTTTTTATCTGAAAAGCAAAAAAGAAAAAAAAAGAAAAAAATTGTGTGTGACGTCTACTTTCGAAAAGAAGGTGAGGGGAAAATGCATACTTGCCACAATAATTGTGTAGAAGGAAAGAATTATGAATCCACGGTTCAAAGAAAAGAAAACAACAAAAAAACTTTACAAAAATAACAAAGAAAAATGTGATTCCCACATGTAGTGCAATAATCAGTTTTCGCGAAATTCAAAATAAAAATATTCTTACAATCTTGTTCCTTTATTATATTTCAAATCTCAAATCAATGATTTGTTTCTGTCACATTCAGATAATTCAGCCTAAAGAGTGAGAGACAGAGGTGCCAAACACCTTTCTTCGAAGCTACATATTCAATATTCATACAAGTTATTAGGCATGGCTTTTAGGGTTTCTTCCAAGCTTATCTCATCATATGAAATAAGCCAAACCATAAGATATATTTTATAATTTAAATTGTATTTTCCTCACTGCTAACCTAATGGTTTTTATTATATGCTTAAAATGGCTACGTTTCATATTTAATTAAATATTTTTATGTTTGCTTCTTTAGTTTATCATGATGTTTGCTTATGAACTCACACTTAAAACGTGCTTACCTTAATTAAACATAAACCAAATTCTTTGTATTTAGGATTTAGTATATGCGCGTGACTCTCTTTTTTCTTTTTCTTTTTCTTTACACATTTAGAAGACTAAAATCAAATATTTATATATTTAAATAAATTAAAAGTATATTTAATTCTAATAATGCGTACTAATATTCAGATAAAATAAAGACGGAAGAGTTATTACTATATTAATATTTGCAGCATTTTTTTACTCTTATATTTGCAGTATTATTATTGGTTTAAAAATCAATTCTCAAATATAATATTTAATAACGGCTTTTCGCATAATTTAAAAAACACGTGAGTTCTTTTTCCAAGGAAGAAAAATAGTTGTACTGTTTGAATTTTTAGTTAAAGAATGACTTAACTAAAACAGGCAAAAAAGAAAAAAAATTCTTCTTCTTCCACCTATAGTTCCTTTTCTATACCAAAGAAAAAACGTGTTTTAGGTATATTGACTTCAATCCTGTGCCAAAATTCTATTTGAGGATATAATTTGGGACAAATTTCTTTGAAAACATTAAAAAAAAAAAAGAACAAAAAATTAGGTAGATTTTTTTCGTAACTAAAATGAGCTTATAGTTTAATGTATAAGCTAATTTATAAAATTTTTGTCCAATATTTTTTTTAAGTTTTAATTTTTAACCTAGATATGAAAATATTAATTTTAGTTTATAAATATACTACTTTCATTTTCTATATTGTAAAACTTGCTAGTTTATATAAAGAATTTTTTTTCTTCTAAAAATGCTTATAAGTATATTTTAAATTATTAAATATTCACGTAATATATTATTCTAAAATTACATAATGAGTGCAAAAAAAAATTCTAAACGAGTTTGTTCTTAATGTATTATTTGTATAATGTATGTTTTTATTAGTGTAAAAAATTACATTATTAATTCTAAATGAGTTTAATATTAATATATTATTAATTATAAAAGAAATTTTAAATATAATTGTTCTAAAAATAATATATTAATATTGTAATGTATTTTAATTAAATTCAATAAATATTTAATAGAATAAATATGTCAATTATACTTTCTGTTTGTCTAATAATTTGAAACGTATACGACTTTAACTCCCCCAATAACTTTCCACTCAACTTGGATATTCTTATTTTTGTAATTGAACAAATGTAATTTTTTCATCAATCAAATTAATCATTTACCAAGTTGACATAGAGAAAAACAAAGTATTCGTCAAATTATTAAATAATCACGTGTTGTTGAAAACGTATGAGTTGAAGCTATGTTTCCTAATAAAAATTTATTATCATTCACAGTATGTTAAGTTGAGAAGAAAAAATAAACAGAAAAATATAATATATTTATTGACAATATATATTTAAATAAGTGGTCGTGTAAATTACATTAAATATTTAATCACTGATATATGAACATGTCCATTTGCATATAAAAGATGCATGCTTCTATATGAGATGCATTGAGTCTTAAGTGTGAATATGTAAATATTATTTTGAAAAACGCTTTTATAAAAAAAGTTAGCTAGATACTTTTTTTAGTGGAATCTCTCTTTCTAATTATATTTTTCATATAAAAATTTCACCAGGAGATCGAAGTTGGATACCGTCCATCTATATTACTTTAAAATTATTTGGATTTTTTAATTAGAAGTTGAGATTAAGATATTAAACAATAATTTAAAAATTCGACCATAGGCAAACACAAACCAAGAGGTAAATGAGTGTGCATTTTTTAAAAGAAAAAAATAAATAAAATGAAGTCCCTTTAACTAACCCACTCATTACACTTCAAATCCATGACTTCTTAGGGCGGTGTGGTTGGATCTTTGTCGGAAAAATAAACTATTTCACCCATCTCTTCTTCCTTAAATCTCACTCTCTTTTTTTATTTTTAGCAAATGCTTGACCATCACTAGTGTCCACTACTTATTTTATTTTATTTTAATTATTTATTTATTTAATTTTGTGATTTTTTCCATTGCTAAGTTTCTTTCAACTTTCCAGGAATTGTTGTCTCGCCGCCAGCTACCAACCAATGCCAATGTTCGGCTAAATTCAAGAATCAATGAAACTAAATCTAAAACTTCATCCAAAGTAAACACAAGGTCTTCTTCTATTGTTAATGTTCGGTGTAACTGCATCATTAGTTAGGCTTAGACGTATTTGTTCTTCGTTCTTCCCTTTATCTTCAGTTCTCTTGTTCGTTGCCACCCACAATGTCTTCTCCTACTTTGTTTTTTCTTGTCCTTAATTTGGTTCTTCAAGTTTTGAGTTCTGTGTCCGCAAATGAATTTGTCTACAACAGAAACTTCAACTCCTCTAACGTGAAACTCTATGGGAATGCCACCATCCAGAACTCAGTTCTCACGCTCACAAACAAAACTTTCTTCTCCATAGGACGTGCCTTTTACCCTCACAAAATAAAAACGAAGCCATCGAACTCTTCCACCGTTCTTCCCTTTGCAACTTCCTTCATCTTCTCTGTTGCCCCTTGTGAGAACTTCCCTGTTGCTCATGGTTTTGCTTTTGTTTTCACCCCGGTGATGGCCGTAAATGGAGCACTCTCGGGGAACTACTTGGGTCTGTTTAACCGCTCCACTTCAGGTAACTCCTCCAACCATGTTTTTGCGGTTGAGTTTGATGATTTTAGGAACGAGGAGTTCAACGAGGAGAATGATAATCATGTGGGTGTGGACTTGAATTCGATGATTTCTGAGTATTCTGAGCCTGCTGGGTTCTGGGGTGGGAGAGAGGGCGAGGAATGGGAGGATTTGAAACTGGCTGATGGTAGAAATTATCAGGTTTGGATTGAGTTTGAGGATTCGGTGATTAATGTTACTATGGCACCAGCAGGGAAAAAGAAGCCTCGCAGGCCTTTGATTAGTAAACCTATTAACCTTTCTTGGGTCTTGTTGGATGAAATGTATGTGGGGTTTTCTGGATCAACAGGGAGAATGGTGGACTATTGTAGAATCTTGGCTTGGAGTTTTAGCAATACCAACTTTTCAATTGGTGATGCTTTGAACACCAAGCATTTACCCGTGTATGTGCATCCAAAAACGTTGCTGTTTAGAACAAATGGTTTCATCATAGGTGTAACTTTCGGGGCATTTTTCATGGGGGGTTTCTGTGCTTTGGTGTTTTTCTGTAGTTTGTTCAAAACCAGAAAGGAAGAGAAGCAGGAAAATTTTGAAGACTGGGAATTGGAGTATTGGCCACACAGGATTAGCTATCAGGAGATCTGTGATGCAACAAGTGGATTCTCTGAAGAGAAAGTGATTGGGATTGGAACGAGTGGGAAAGTATACAAGGGAGTTTTGAAGGGAGTAGTAGTTGCGGTGAAGAGCATCAATCACGAGACACAGCATGGAATGAGAGAGTTTCTGGCAGAGATTTCAAGTCTTGGCAGAATGAAGCACAGGAATTTGGTGGGTTTCAGAGGTTGGAGCAAAAGAAAAGGAGGAAAACTTATACTGGTTTATGATTACATGGAGAATGAGAGCTTGGACAAAAGGATCTTTGAGTGTGAAGAGGCAATGCTGCTGAGCTGGGAAGAAAGAGTTAGAGTTTTGCAAAATGTAGCTGATGGGATTTTATACCTGCATGAGGGTTGGGAAGTTGAGGTCTTGCATAGGGACATCAAAGCTTGTAATGTACTACTTGACAAGGACATGAATGCTAGATTGGGGGATTTTGGGCTTGCAAGGCTGCATCGCCAGGAACATGTGGCAGACACAACAAGAGTGATAGGGACTCTGGGGTACATGGCACCGGAACTAGTTCGAATTGGGCGACCGACGGCGGCGTGTGATGTGTTCAGCTTTGGAGTATTGGTTCTAGAAGTGGTGTGTGGGAGAAGACCAATCATAGCAGATCAGCCACCATTGGTTGATTGGGTGTTTTCCCTTATAGAGAAAGGGGAGTTGAATTGTGCTATTGATGAGCGTTTGAAGGGTCAAAGTGGCTATAATGCTGAGGAATCTGAGAGGATGCTTCATTTGGGTTTGTTATGTGTAGGTGATGATCCTGTTTCTAGGCCAACAATGAGGCAAGTGGTGAAAACTTTGGAGGGAATAAAATGCACCGAGTGCAATGAAGAGTGCATCCATTTGGGTCTGCTTGGAAAAATAAACTCAGCAGCATCATGGTCTAAAAGTTCTACAAGTTCTTCCTATGTAAATTATCCTACCTTTGATGAAATTTTGCAGACCAAGTTTTATTCTACAGCATCTTTAAGCGTCTCTTGTCCCAGCCCACAGCCACAGTCAGAGTTTGTCTCAGAAGGAAGGTGAGACCTGCAATTGATTAAACCACTATGTTAATATTGAACTTGCAAAGAGCTAATGCTGCTGTGATCAAGTTACAAACATGTGTAAAGTTCGAGCACTTGTTGCTCCAAATGTCCGAGTTTCGCTAAAATAGTGATCTCAAGTCTCAACGACTGATGTAGCTAAGATTTGCATAAAGTTGGGGTGTTTTTTTTTCCCTCTGCTACCATAATTTTTTTTTTTTCAAATTTCTTTCTTTGGTGTTCTAGTTCTTTGAATACTACTTATGTTGAACGTTCTTTCTTTGACAAATCTTGAATGAAACAAAAAATTTAATTTAAACGTGGTGTCTCATTTTCAGTATTTATTGCATCTGAAACAGTGGTCCTTGCAAATATTAGTTATTTCATTTCATTCCAGCACATCTCTACATGATTACAGCATACGATGACTTTTGGCAACTTTTATGTTACTGTGTTTTTTTTTTTTGAACGACAGAAACACATGATTAACAAAATTTTGAAGATACTCGTGTGTAGCAAATAATTACGATCTATTTCCCAAGAAATGATTAATGAATGGAACCTATTTCCCAAGAAAAATCAATTTCCTTCTTTTTTAACCATACTTTTTTTCCTCTTTATTTTCTAAGACCAAGCACACCCAAGTATCTCGTGTATGCAGGACAAATATGTAAGACCAAGCATACCCAGGTATCTCATGCGTGTAGGACAAAAATCTAAGACTAAGACTGGTTTGGGATTGGTGATTATTTGTTGTATTGCTGAGATAATGATGGTATCTACCACGAATTTAATTTAAAATTAGTTGAAAATAAAAAATATTATAACAATGCTTCAACAAACCTTCAATAAATATTCACTTTCTTATAAAAAACTTGCAAGATATTTTTCAACCAGACACGTCTTGATCACCTTAATGGTCCATCTCCGACGAAATAAATGCAAAATTTCTATGACATGTGTGTGTGAATTGACAATAAATAACAATAACCTGCGTTGGCCGTTACCTCTTGCTTTTGAAGGGTTAAGCAGTTGCAGAGCCAAAGATTCAGATATATATGCAGCAGCCAAGTTCAATTGGGCAAAGTTTTCCTTCCATTTTCAGTCCCTTGCCAATGTCTCCATTGAAGCTCCTTGTCATTCTTCTTCACACTGCAACCACTTTGTGTTCAGTTTCCACCACCGAATTTGTCTATAACACAAACTTCAACTCCACAAACATCATTTTATATGGAGATGCCTCTGTAGAAACCTCCATTCTGACTCTCACAAATTCGAGTTTCTTTTCCATTGGCCGTGCTTTTTACCCTCACAAAATACCTACCAAAAAAGCCAACTCCCCCACTTTACTCCCCTTTGCAACCTCCTTCATTTTCTCAATTGCTCCCATCAAAAACTTTTTCACTGGCCATGGCTTTGTCTTCCTATTCACATCATCAAGAGGTGTAAATGGTACCACTTCAGCAGAGTATATCGGTCTTTTCAATCGTAGCAACGAAGGCAATCCTCAGAACCATGTTTTTGGAGTTGAGTTTGATATAGTCCAAAATCCAGAAGAGTTCCATGATATTAGTGATAATCATGTCGGTGTTGACATAAACTCGCTTCGCTCTTTAACTTCACATGAAGCTGGTTATTGGGGAGGAAAAGGTGACAAAAAGTTTAAGGTGTTGGAGCTAAACAATGGACAGAACTATCAGGTATGGATTGAATTTATGCACTCTCAACTTAACGTTACCATGACTCGGGCAGGACTAAAGAAGCCTAGAGTGCCTCTTATCAGTAGCAATGTAAGCCTTTCAGGGGTTCTTATGGATGAAACATACGTTGGATTCACTGCAGCAACAGGGAAGATAGTAGACAGTACTAGGATTCTTGCTTGGAGTTTTAGTAATTCAAATTTTTCAATAGGTGATGCTTTGGTGACAGAAAATTTGCCTTCATTTGTACATCATAAAAGGTGGTTTTCTGATAGGCGAGTTTTGGCTGCAGGTGTGACCATTATTTTGTGTGTGTTAATCACTGGCTGTGGTTTTGTAGTTTTTTTCATCCTGCGCAGAGGCAAGACACTAGAAAAAGTTGAGGACTGGGAACTGGAGTATTGGCCTCATAGGATTGGTTTCCATGATATTTATGCAGCAACAAGAGGGTTTTCTGAAGAGAATGTGGTTGCTGTTGGAGGGAACGGGAAGGTGTATAAAGGGGTTTTGCATGGAGCAGAAGTTGCAGTGAAGAGAATCCCTCAAGAAAGGGAAGAAGGGATGAGAGAGTTTTTGGCTGAGGTTTCAATTCTGGGCAGAATGAAGCACAAAAATTTAGTAGGATTGAGAGGTTGGTGCAAAAAGGAAAGGGGAAACTTGATTCTAGTTTATGACTTCATGAGCAAGGGAAGTTTAGACAAAAGGATATTTGAGTGTGAAGAGAGAATGGTGCTGACATGGGAAGAGAGGATTCAAGTTCTGAAAAACGTAGCCACAGGGATTCTGTACCTGCATGAAGGTTGGGAAGTTAAGGTCTTGCATGGTGACATTAAAGCATGCAATGTTCTTCTTGACAAGGACATGAATGCAAGGCTGGGGGATTTTGGATTGGCTCGTATGCATGATCATCATGGACAAGTTGCAAGCACGACAAGAGTAATTGGGACAATAGGATACATTGCTCCTGAAGTGATTCGAACAGGAACAGTGTCAACTATGTCTGATGTGTTTGGTTTTGGAATATTGGTACTGGAAGTAATTTGCGGGCGAAGATCAATTGAAGAACATAAACCAGGTCTTACTGATTGGTTGGTGTCTCTAATGGTGCAAGGCCAATTGCAAAGTGCTGTTGATGAAAGGTTGAAGGCTAAATGGGGATACAGCGCAGAGGAAGCTGAAAGATTGCTTCATTTGGGTTTGTTGTGTTCAGATTCTGACCCTAGTATTCGACCAACGATGAGGCAGGTTGTGAAAATGTTGGAAGGGGAAATGGACAACACTGATGAAGAAAACATGGAGATGAGTTTGCTTGGAAAAGTAAAATCAGCTGCAATGTGGTCTAAACCTGAATGTGCTTTTCCTTGCAGTGGTTACCCAACTTTTGATGAAATTAAGATGTTCAGTTTCAGTTCTTGGACTTCTGGGAGTGGCTCGAGTACTTTTCCAGGATCAGAGTCAGAAATCATCAGAGTAAACAGATGATGTTTTTACTATTTCATTGTTACAGATTTTAGTTACAAAAAACTAAAGTAACCAATAGAGAATATTCTAGGTGTAGCTTTCTTGCTTGTTTGTTTGGATGTAGCATGCATCACCAAAAAGAAAGAAAACATGAGATCAGTTACTTCAGGGTGTGATTTCTCTGTTTTTATGAGATTTTATTATATTAAACTCTGCTAAGAATTGTCTGGTATTCATGAATTGTGAATTAGATGAATGAGTATTGAATTGCCTCCTTTGATTATCGATGAAATTAAATTCTTGAAACGAACCAATTTGAAAGAAAATAAAATTGATTGTGCATTGTTTGACTCATGGGAATTCTTTTTCTTGTAAATATCTACTTAGTTCTTGTATATAGATTTCATTTTCAGTAAATTTTGTGGGTTGAGTTAATTACTTTTGAAATATCCTCAGCTAATTACCAAAATTTAATGAGATAAGCTTTCAAGAAAAAAAATATTAATGAGATAAAACTTTTTTTTTTTTTATTGTTAGGATTGGTCATAAATTGCATAAATCATTGTTCTTTCTCCATACATTAATTGGTTAAGTAGCAAAAGGTTAAGGAAAAGAGAGATGTTTAATTTCCAAAATATTAAACATAATGTTAGAACAACACTGCAAATTATTCAAAGAAATATATATATATATATATATATATATATATATATATATATATATATATATATATATATATATATACGTACATGTATATATATATATACATGTACGTATATATATACACATGTATGTATATATATATACATACATGTATATATATATATACGTACATGTATATATATATATACGTACATGTATATACGTATTCGCGATATTGTGCCAATTCAAGTTTTAAACTACCGCAGACTTGTTTCATAGCTTTCAACTGAGAGGCAGATCCGATGCGACTGACAGATAAACCGACGTTAATAGCAGGTCTAATTCCGCGATAAAAGAGCTATGTTTCCAAACATATTTATCCATCAATAATGGAGATCACATTGGTTGGAATATAGGCCGATACGTCTCCCGCTTGTGTTTCAATAACGGATAAGGCGGTCAAGCTACCTGCACCTGTCTGGTCCGATCGTTTAGCAGCTCTTTTTAAGAGACGGGAATGTAAATAGAGAACATCGCCTGGGAAAGCCTCACGACCTAGTGGTCGGCGTAACAATAATGACATTTGTCGACATGTGTAT